>Ga0181558_10000163_pt1 | contig 58280 bp, 37 predicted proteins | sample 011ome_22_FD_133754 | JGI IMG/M metagenome (GOLD analysis project Ga0181558, IMG submission 133754) | Coastal salt marsh microbial communities from the Groves Creek Marsh, Skidaway Island, Georgia - 011507BT metaG (megahit assembly) | ecosystem: Environmental > Aquatic > Marine > Intertidal... | reverse complement strand
GTTGCAACTTGACTCTCGAGCGTCTGCTTGGCCGCATCCGAAGCTTGCACGGCGTCGAGCGCTTGCGCAAGTTTTGCCTCAATCTCGTGGATGCTCGACGTCGATGCGACAGCGACCTCAAGCTCTTGACTCTTCTCCGCAAGCGCAGCCTGCAATGTTGCAACTTGACTCTCGAGCGTCTGCTTGGCCGCATCCGAAGCTTGCACGGCGTCGAGCGCTTGCGCAAGTTTTGCCTCAATCTCGTGGATGCTCGACGTCGATGCGACAGCGCCCTCAAGCTCTTGGCTCTTCTCCGCAAGCGCAGCCTGCAATGTTGCAACTTGACTCTCGAGCGCAGCTCGCGCTGCATCTGCGTTTTGCGTCGCAATCGTGCACACTTGCTCGGCTTGCAAGAGTGCCTCAGATTTTGATTGTAACTCAGTCTGAACCATGGCGAGTTGATTTTCTAAGGTCTCGCGCACTGATCCCGACTCTATTGCATTAGCACTCAGCGCTTCAGCGTGTTCTAAGGCTTCAGTTTGAGCAGCAAGTGCTTCAATTTGCACTTGTAATTCTCCTCGGAGCGCAGCGCACTGTGCCTGTAAAGATGTGCGTACGCTCTCAAGCTCTTGCGACATGGATTCACAAGACGCTTCAGCGCGCTCCACAGCGTTCTGTTTTTCTTGCATCTCCAAATCTAACACTGCTATTTGGTTCTCATATGTTTGACGTACGTTGGTGATTTCCTCTGCGCTGGCAGCCAACGCTTCAGCGCGTTCAAATGCTTCGATCCTTGCTTCAAGCGCCTCTTTTGCAACGTTCAATTGAGCATTCAAGTCCGCGACCTGACTTTCTAGCGCAGCTTGGGATATCTCCTTTTCCGAAATCGTCGTAGAAAGCGCAGATTCGGCAATCTGTAAGGCTTCTGACTTTGCGTGCAACTCGGACTGCACCTTTGCGAGCTCAGATTCGAGTACTTGTTGCGTCACCTCGCGCTCAACGTTCGTCGAAGCTACTGAAGACTGTGCAAGTTCCAACGCTTCTGTTTTAGCGTCCAAAGCTTCTGTCTTCATTTGGACTTGTTGCTGCGCTGCCAAGAGTTGCGATTCAAGTGATTCTCGTACGCTTTCGAGTTCATTTTTGAATCCACTTGCCGAAGCCTCGGCGACAGTCAACGCCTCTATTTTCACTTGAAGTTCAGATTGCAACGATACAACACTCGCCTGGGCCTGGGCTAAGGTTGCTTCGAGCTCGTCTATATTTGATTTAATAGATTCAGCACTTGCAATTTCGAGAGCCTTGCTCTTCTCTTCAATTTCAACCTTCAGAGAGTTAACGTGCGATTCCAGCGAGGCAGACGTCGCCTCCGCCACTTGAGCGCTCTGCTTCACGCGCGCCAGTTCGTCTTGTAAATCTCGAGTGGATGATTCTTTCGACTGTTCTAAATCCTTAACTTCAGTCATTTTAGCCGCCAGCTCAACTTGTACGGCGTCTAATTTTGTTTGTAATGTCTGAACGTTGGACACAAGCTTGTCATTTGCCTCGTTTGCTTCATCCGCGAAAGCTAACCGCTCTTCGAGCTGGGCAATCTTCTCTAACAAATTTTTCTCTTTCTGTGCCGACGTCTGCCTCTCTTCCTCGATGACGTTTTCAAGGGCGGCCACGTGCGTCTGCCCCGAACCTTGTAACTGCGCCTTCGCGCGTTGCACCTCGAGCTCCGCATTCAACCCTTCAATCTTCGCCGACATCTCTGACCACGCCTCAGACGCTCGCGTACGTATCATTTCTCGCTCTTCCAACGCGTTATTCATCGCCTCACGCATATTCGCCTCTTCGGCAGCGGCTCTTTGCAGCTCTCTGTTCAGCGCGTCTCGCGCCCGCTCCAACGCCTCTACCGCCGCCTCCGCCTCTTGTGCCCTCGTGCGTTCACTCTCAAGCGCCGCGACGCACCGCTCGAGCGCATTCGACGCCAGCGCGTCGCTCGACGTCGACATCGATGCCGTCCTCACCGTGCGCACCTCATGCGCCGGCGCCGCGCTCGCGCCACCGCCACCAGCCTTGTTGGCCCGGAGCTCGCTCACCTTTGTCTGCGCCGAATCCTTCACCGCCGCCGCCTTCGCCTTGGCCGCCGCCGCAAACTTTTTCATATTATCCATGACGGGCGACTCTATCGACGCCGATGATGAGAACGACGACGACGACGACGACCGCCGCCGCCGCACGCGCGCGCGAGAGTCAATGGCGCTTTCATATTCCCAATCACAAAGTCAACATCACCAGCGCGAGCTCAATCGATCGACGATCGCGCATCGATCCACCATCGCGCGCGATGCGCGACGCGCGCGCATTTTTTCGCTCGCCGCGTCGATTCGCGCTCGATTGGCGCCGCGCGCGACGCGCGACAGAGCGGATGACGCGCACAAAATTTGAACAGTGAAAAAATTTAAAAGACAACTCTGACAACGCGCGCGCGTCATATCGCGTTGACGACATCGAGTGCGCGCGCACGGGTCGTCGCGAAACGTCGGACGCTCGCGTTCGTCGCGTCAGACGATGTCCGCGCATGGGTTTAAGATGGCATCGAAGCGCACGGTGACGGAGGACGATGCGGATGTCGTCATTCTCGATAGCGCAGCTGGGGGTGGCGATGCGGCGATGTTGACGACGACGGAGACGGGGAAACGCGCGCGCGATGACATGGAAACACGCGAAGACGATAGTGAGGCGAATACCACGCGTGGTGAGAGCGATGAGGACGAATTCGATGTCGATGACGCGTCGGATGGCGATGAGAGCGAGGACGACGAAGACTTCACGGTGGCGTCGCGCGGACGAAGCGCTCCGATGGGCGCTGCGGCGAGACTTGTCGACGGCAAGGTTATATCCGCGGATGGTGGTGATAGTAATGCAAAGCGAGTGAAGATTACGCCTGGGGCGATTCGTGCCGATCGGAAAAACGTGGATGACCCGTGTCCTGGCTTGCTCGAGAGCTTGCGGGAGTTTGTGATGAAGGCGGGCGGCACGTTATCGGATGATTGGAGCTGCACGGCGACAATGCGTACGAATGGCGCCACAGCGGGGTCGTATGATGCGATTTACTGGTCTCCCGATCAGCAGCGTTACCGTTCTCGTTTGGAAGTGTTACGAGCGTTAGGACTCGCTCCGCCCAAACCAGAGGCAAAATCCGGATCCAAGGCGCCAAAAGCAAAGATTCAGCACATCGAGCCGATTCCTCGCGCTGAAGCCGTAGCCAATGCGAAGGCGAGCGAGAAGCCTGTGCTGCCGATGGAATTAGGTGATAACACGGTCGTTGTTGATTTTGGTTCTGTGTTGCAGAACACTGAAGAGTTCCACGACGAGGTTCACATCTGGCCATTTGGTTACAAAACAAAGTGGACAAATGACAACGGCGACGTCTTCTTTAGCCAAGTTACGAAGGCTTCCGATGGTGGACCTGAATTCATCGTAAAGATGGAAAAGGATGGTGAAAAATATACCGCATGCGCGGCATCTCCCCTCGGCGCTTGGATTGAGATGTGCGATTCCGTCGGTCCAGCAATTCCAGTTGGAATTTCCGACCATTTCTGCTTTGAGGACGTTCGCATAGTTCGCGCCATTGAAAGCTTAGCCGGTTCGGATGCATGTGAGAAGTATCAATTTGTCGAGGAGCGTGGAGGGTGGGATGATGAGCGCGTTCGTCGTGCGAAAGCTCGAGTCATGGACTCCAAAGAAATTCTCAAGCAAATTCGCCTCGTGACGCAAAAAGTAAAGACGGAACAAGTTGCGCAAAATCGCGTGCAGCGAGAAATCTCAAAGGTTCTTGATCGTCTCGTCTCTCGCGTTGATACCGCGGTAAAGCGTGAAGCAGCTAAGAAGCAACGCGCCGAAACCAAAAAGGCGCTCTCTGAGATTGCCAAGAAGCATCGCGATTCATTGAAGGAGGCGTCAAAAGCTGAAAAAGAAGCTGCAAAAGAGTCTGAAAGGATGCAGCGCGAGGCGAAACGTGAGCAGGAAAAGTTGGCTAAAGAAGCACTCAAGGCACAGCAAGCCATCGAACGCGAAGCTCAGAGGGAAATCAACAAAGCGAAACGTGCAAAGGAAATGGAAGAGAAGAAGAAACGTGACGCCGAACGTGCGGCGCAAATGAGCGTTGTAGAGAAGAAGCAGAAGGAATGGCTCATGGGCATGCAGCAGCGCGACGCGGATAGTTCGGACACAACTTTTGCGCCTCCTATCATGACGCCAAATTTGAAAATTGAACCCGATTTCACGGAAAAATCTGAGTTGGGTGATATTTTAGAAATCTGGATGTTTCTCGATCGGTTCAAAAGTGAGCTTTTTGGTGCTGACGCCGATCGAATCTCTCCCCCAACTGTACAAGCTCTCGCGAACATTTTATCCAATCCGAAGAAGTCCGAACCTTTGTTAGCGGCATTGCACTTAGGTATGGTTGCTCCGTGTATCAGCGATGTTTCGGCGTCTACGGATTCGTCAAGCACAAGCGCATTGAAGCTCATTCCGGATGCCAAAGCGCACTTCTCTGAGACTAAAGGCGTTTGGCAAGAAGTAATTCGTCGATTCTTACATGCAAGTTCGATCATCTACGATTCAGCGCCCTATGAGCCGTACTTGAAGGACGCCCCGCCAATCTTGCCCGAAGCGGCGGATGTTTTCACGCGATACATGTGCGCGGGTAACGCTGGATTTGATCCGCTTTCAAATGAAGAAGGTCCTCCTTGGAACGGACATCCCGTGCCGAAATATAACGCTAGAATTGCCCCGGATCTCGCTGCCGCTGCGGACGCCGAAGTGTTAGCTGCAGTCGAGGTTGAATTGTTTTCAAACGGTGGAGGCTTTGATGTTCCAGCGTCGCGCGTGGTGGAAACTCGGCGTCAGAAAGCTCTTGCCGCAATTACTGAAGCCAAAAAGTCCCAGCATATCCAAGCCGTGAGATGCGCTATTCGTAACTGCGCTTGGTCGCACGCTTTGAGTAACGTCTCTTGCAGAGGCGATGCAGCGGCGGTGAAGGGATCGCAACCGCGAGGCATGGATATCCGTCTCCTTGATGCTCGCCTCGAGGCTGGTGTTTACAACGCTGCTGCGCACTCCGTCTCGAACGCAAATGAGGTTGATGACATGATCCGCGCTGATGTAGTGGAAGTTGCCAATAACATGGCTCATCTGACGAATGGAAATGGTCCCAAGGCGAAGCAGGAGCTCATCGCCGCCGTCGACTCTGCGCTCAAGCAAACCAAGGCAGCGGAAGAACTTCATTCTTCACCATGGGATCAAGGATGCTCTGTGTGTGGTTTAGACGTCGTAGCTGGCGTGGTTCTTTTATGTGACTCTTGTGACGCGGAGTATCACATTAAGTGCCTCGATCCGCCGCTCCTTGCGGAGCCAGAAGGTGAATGGTTCTGCCCCAAGTGCGTGCGAGAACAAGAAAACATCAACGTCGTCAGTATTCATGAATGCAAGGCTTTCGTAGGAACAAGACTTGAAAAGGCTGCGACTGGCGAAGCGATCGCGGTGAAGGATGCCATGTTAGAAAACGAAGCAGAGGATGACGAAGAAGAGAGCGGATTCTCGGACGGTGGTTGCCGAGGCGCCATGGCGCGGCGCCTGCGCTCCTTGGCGCGAGCCATGGAATCTGTTGGTTTCGACGGATTATCCACGCAGTCTCGTCTCGTGTTGTTGCGTACATTGATGACATTGTGCTTGGATTCGGTTTCGTTGCGTGAGGCGATCGATAGCGGCCTGAACGCGACGTCCGAGGTCAAGCGTGAGGTGAGACAGCACATTAAAGCTTGGGATGAGTATCGCATGGAAGAGGTGCGCGCTTCCGATGCAAAGAAAGCAGAAGAAGAGGCGAAAGCGGCGAAAGAGGCGGAGGCAAATAAGCCAGCAGATGCTCCAGAATCCGCGAAAGCGGATGAAGACGTGGTGGAGGATGAAGTTGTCAAAATGGACGTCGATGGCGAAGAATCTGTAGCCAAGGCGGATGCGGCAAAAGAAAAGCGAGAGAGGAAAGTTGTGCAACGCGCCCCGACCGACGATGAGCTCGCGCGAGCCCGTGTTCGATGGCAAAGCAAATGGCACGAAGTCGAAGCGAGTGAGCTCGAAATCGCCCCTCGTCGCACGCCTTTGGGATCTGATCGTCACAAGCAAATGTACTGGCGACTCGGAAACTGGGGTGAAGTCATCGTTCAAGCGGCAAAGGATGCCGAACAGTATGACGTCGAGCCTGAATACGGACTCTTGAACACAGAAGAAACTAAAGCATTGATTGGAAAGTTGAACCCTAAAGGACGTAAAGAAGGTGATCTTTGGCGCGCGTTGCAACGTCGTTTCGGTGCTGAAGCCTCGGCGTTGAGTGACGTGACGGCGGTGCCCGCAATTCCAGATATTAGCGAATGGGGAGCTATTGAAGAGATGAGCGATCAAGAGGAAAGCGGTTTGGCGCGAGTGCGTCAAACATTCCTGACTTTAGAATCCGAAATTCCCGATATCGCTTTCAACAGAGCTCTCGGTAATGCTGAGCGTCGTACAATGTGGCTAAATGTCGCCGCTTCGGCGAAATCGCTCGTCAGTCTTGCATCCGCTATCATCGCCTTCGAGCGTGCTCTCGAACGTGATTGGCTCAACCCGGGATGGTTGTCTTGGAGCTGGGCGTCGCCATTAGTACGATGCGCATCTGGTGCGAACGAAGCGAGTAGTGCGCGAAGCATTCGCCTTCACCTCGTCGCGTTGCGCCGAGCGTTCAAGTGGAACAAGGCGACACGCGCGTCTGGTCGCGTGGCTGGAGAGGAAGCCAATTTAATTCTTCCTGAACGCTCTACGCGTACGCGCAAGCCCGCTGTTGTTGTCGAATCTGACTCTGACGACGAATACGAGGAATTGGAAGATTCTGAGTCCGAAGAAGTGATCACAAAGACGCACGCTCGAGACCGGTCCTTCCGATTGTGACGTGGAGAAAGTAAGAATTTGAAATTGAATTGCATGCACGCCTACATTGTCTATATGAGAACTTTACGAAATGAAATGATGCTCAAGCAAATCAAAACAACGCGTGCCCCATGAGAGTCTCGAGAACGATCATCGACGCAATGCCAACCATAGCCGCACGGCCGTTGGTCATTTCAGCTTCCGGCGTGAGCACTTTTAAGAGCTCAGGAATCGGGGAGCCGCGGATTACGAATTGCCATTCCTTGCTTCCCGCAATCTTCTTCGGGTTCGCTTCGTAGCCTTCGTTAGAGCTGAACGCTGGCGCGAGGGACGCCAAGCTCCACACGAATGCCGTGTGTAAAACTTCCCCAAAGTTCCCAAACGCTTGCGTGGTGAACGACTGCCCCGTGGCAAACTCGCCGCCCAACGCGAGCACGAAACCAATCATCGCCACTCGCCCATTAATCACTTCCGGCGCCCAACCTTCGAACGACAAAATTTCTTGCGGCGTTTGCACTTTAGCATTAATCGAAAACGCTGGGAAAACAACCTCATCCACGACGTGCACAACGACGTCGCCCTCCGCCTTATCCGCCTCCGCCACCTTCACGCCGTCCACCGTCACCCCTCCAGACGCGCTGCTCACAACCGTCATCGAGCGCCCATTCAACGTCTTCACCTCACCGCTCTTCATCGCCTCAGCCTTCACCGCACTCGGCAACACGTGGTACGTCAAAATCTCCTTCAAGTTGTCCCGCTGCGCGAGCTCTTCAAAGCTCAGCGATCGCTCAATCGACATCTTCTCAAACGCCGCATCGGTCGGCGCGAACACCGTGAGCGCGCCCGTGAGCGCCCCAGACAACTCCGTGGCTTCAAGCGCTTGTCGAAGCTTGGAGAATCGCGCGTCGGCGAGCGCACCGGTGAACACCACTGGGGCAGCCTTGGCCGCATCGGCACTCGAAGCTTCGGCGCTCGCGACGGCGGCGCGCGCGATCGTCGGTCGCGACGACGACGACGACGGCGACGTGCGTCGCAATACAGTGGAGGATGAAATCGTGCGTGCGGCAAGCATGGTGTGCGTGCGTGCGTGCGAGCGACGCTGTCGAGCGACAGTGTGTGAAGAGCGTGGATTAATCAGCCGCGTGAGTGGCGATGACGTCGCTTTATCATCCAAAAAGCGCGGGCGCGGACTCGACTGCGAGGGATTTCGACGAGCGCAAAGGACGAATGATGGCAGATACAACGCATTGATGTGATGTTTCAAAGGATTAGCAGCAGCCACTATTTGCAGCTTTTGCACCGCTAGTATCGACTTGAATAGTATCGGGCAAATATACGTCTTCGTCCTTGGATTCATTTTGAATGGCGGATCGCGCGACGGCTTCAAACGCCGTGGCGACGTTGATGTCTTCCTTGGCGGATGTTTCGAAATGCATCAAGCCACCCTTGGAGGTGCACCATGATTTTGCTTTCTTTTCACTGATCACTCGCTTGCTTTCTTTGCCCTCTTCTACGTCAATTTTGTTTCCTACGATGACGAATGGGAACTTCTCCGGGTTGCTCGGCGACGCTTGGACGAGGAACTCATTCCGCCAGTTCTCCAACGACTCAAACGTTTTCGCCACGTTGACGTCGTACACACACATCACGCAATCGGCACCACGGTAGAACGAAACACCTAGCGATTGGAATCGTTCTTGGCCCGCCGTGTCCCAAATTTGCAGCGTGACAATTGTATCGTCGATAACAATCTCCTTAGTCATGAAATCCGCCCCGATAGTCGCCTTGTACTGCTTGGAAAACTTGTTGTTCACATATTGAGACATGAGCGACGTTTTCCCAACCCTGTGCGTGTGAAAGCAACGTATGGTGAGTATATCATTCGCGCGCTCGTACCTGCGCTCGCGGCGCTCTTTCAAACGGCGCGCCAGCACACACGTACCCCGAATCACCCAGGATAATAACCTTAAGGAGAGTACGCTGTGTGTGTCAAAACGAAAACATCACGTTAGTCACTTTTGTGCGCCTTATAAACACCACGCGCGTCCCTCTGTCGTCATAGAGTGCATCATTCACTGAACACCATTCAATCGCTCACCGATGCATTCGCGCGCCTAACGACGCCTACGCCCACTCGCACGCCACCGCACGCGCGTGTAAACCATCGCAATCATCGCGCATACGTCATCTCCGTACCTTTTTTGTCGACATGATGCGTTGAGCTCGCTCCGTTTCAACGCACGAGTCGCGCACTGCGGAGGCCCAACGTCCTCTTCCTGCCGCCGTTCCGGCGCTTCACTCGCGCGCGCGCGGCACGCAGCGCGACGGCGCGATCGCAGTCGCGCATCGGACGACGGCGGTGATGGTGATGTCACCAACGACGCCCGTCGCGGCGGCGGCATCGGCGGCGCCAGCACCGTCGCCTTTGCGAGGCTTATCGCTCAACGACGTCTACGCGATGTGCGAACAAATAACCGAGCGCATGCCGAGTCTGAGTGCGAGCGAGCTGAGCGCGCAGCTCGCGGCGATTGAAAGTTCATCCCGAGCGTTGATCAATGCGAACGCACGCGCGGGATCGAGCGCGAGTGCGATTGGTGGCGAAGTTTTAGATGAGCTCGCGAAGACGGTTTCGCGCACGGTTGCGTTTGGGGAGAAGTATCTGTGGGAAACGCAGCTCAGCACGAACACTGGAGCAAAAGAGCGGGAAGTGCTCGCGGAATTAGATAAATGGGCGGAGTCTCGAGGTGAAAGGCAGAACACAGAGGTTTTGTGTGTTAAAAAAGATGACGAGTGGTTGACGACGTCGGAGGACGCCAACCGTCAAGCGCTTGATTCAACCATCGCGCTTCGAGACCTCGAGCGACGATTTCCCGAACGCCCGCGCACAGTATTAATTGGCGTTGACGACGATGAACTTCGTGCAGCAGGCAAGAAGCGTCGAGAAGAAGTGTTGCTTGAAATCGACAACGCGCTGTCATCGCTCACCAACGAGCACGCCATAGTCGTCGCCCAAACCGTCGGTGATGGCTCTGCCGCGACGTACATCAAGCCAGTCATCGATTTCATACAAGGTCAATCGGATTTCGTGCGCAAATCCATCGCGATAGCCATCGCATGCACCATCCTCGCCATCTCGCTCATCGAGTTTTTCGTCGAAGAGCGAGCGAGCGAACTCGAATCCATCGTCGCCTCGTCCACATCTCCCTCGGGATAGCCCGCATAGCGTCGCATAGCATAGCAGTGTAGTTCTAGATCGCGCATCATCGCACGCGTCACCTCTCGCGCCTAGAGTCGCGCACACGCGACACCGCGCGCCCCTAAAAAGTCATCCTCGTCATCATAACGACCCCCCCTCGTTCGACGTCATTTCACGACGTCACCCGCGCGCGCACGCACGCGACATGCACGCAAGCATCACACAGATCACCCGAATCATCGTCCCCGCGACCGCGCGACCGCGATCGCGCTCGCGCACCGTCTCGCGACGCGCGTTTGACCACGGCGGGCGCGACGATGGTGGGCACGGGCGCGGCGGCGACGGCGGCGGTCGCGGCGGCGACGGCGGCGGCCACGGCGGCGGCGGCGGCGGCGGCGACGAGGAAGGCTTCACCAATGGTCACTGGAGCGCGCCGTCGGATACGATGACCGTCATCGTCGGCGCGACGGTGTTGACGCGGGCGAGAACCGCGCTCACGCGTGGGACGTTTGGGCGCGCGACGGCGTCCGGACAACGACGAACGCGACGTTGACGACGACTTTGGATGGTGGTTTCGTGGCGATGACGCGCGAGTGCGATGGTGTATGGGTACATGTATCGTGCGGGCGTGTGTTTGGCATGTGTGAGACGTTCGGGGAGGCGAAGATGCGAGAACGGATGCGGGCGCGTTTCGGCCCGTCGTTTGACGACTGTCGTCCGCGGCGGTGTTCAAGTTGAAACTGTGGCGACGCTTTCGGAGAGACACGTGTAAAAGTAGTCGTCGTCGTCACCACACGCGCGTGTGACGACGGCATGTTGTAAATGAAAGCTTTTTGGTATCACAAGACGCGACTAATTAAACGGATTGTGAAAGGAAATACAGCGCTCAATTTCCCAACAACGAGTAGGTCGTCTCATCAACGATCGGGTCGTCTCAACGAGCATGTCGTCTAGTCGGCTAGACGATCTCGATTGAGAAATTACCTCGGGGAGACCGTGATGTTTTCGGCCTTCTCAGTCAACTCACCGTTGCGTAATTCCATGGCGGCGAGAAGCGGCCACCCACCCGCTTGGAACATGAGGCCGAGCGCCTTCGGGACATCAATGATGATTTCACCCTCCGTCGGCTTGGCGGTCTCCTTGTTCATCATCACGTAGCTGCGACCCGCGTAGCCGATCCAGCCCGCCACGTAGAGGAAACCCAAGCCCGGCACGGCGAACTCACCGAGGTGCTCGAGGTTACCATCGACAATCAAGTGGGGAAGACCATCCTTGCCGCAGAGCAAACCGGACTCACCATAGTTCGCGAAGCGCGTGTTGGTCTTTTCAATCGTCGCGTTGAGCGCGAGCGCGGGCGCGGAAGCGGCGTCGTACTTCTTCAAGCGCTTTTCGAGCGCCTTGATTTCCGTCTTTTGGCGCTTGGCGAACGCCTTGTTAGACTTGCACGGGGTGAGACCAGCGTACGGGGCGACGTCGCGCGCAAACGCTTCTTCAACAGCAACCAACGGCGCGGCGGCGACGGCGACGGCAACCGCCAAGGACGCCGCCTTGCGCGTCGCATCCGCCGCGGAGCAGCGCGCCTCCGTCTTGACCGCGGCGCGTTGCGCGCGGGCGGTCGGCTTGAGACCAGCGACGGTCACTTTGCTCGTAAGGTTCATCTACAACGCGGACCACACACGCAATCGCCTCGTCAGTCATCATCATCGCGCGCGTACGCGCGCGTCAAGTGTATACGCATACAATCAACACGAACACCCCCAAGACGTCCCGTGCGTCACGTCCGCCATCACGCACACGCACGCATCACATCTCCGCGCAGACACACACAACCACCCCTCCCGACGTCGCCGCGCGTCCCGCGCGCGATATCCCCCACGCGGTAGGGTCGCGCGCGCGATCGTCGCGATCCCGCGCCGATCCCACCCTCTACCCGTCGCATACACCCACAACGCACGCGCACACGATGACCACGCACACACGCCCCACGCCATCGCGCATCACCCGTCGTGCGCATCTCACGCGCATACGCGCGAGACAACGCACGACGCCCACGTGTGCGCCATCCGATCCGCGCCTCTGCTGGAGATACGACCCGAGCGCGCGCATCATCCATCATCGTCATCGCATCCTTCGTCACCGCGTTCGTCGGCGTCTCGCGCCACCGCCGGCATCACCATACGCGCGTCACGTCATCACGCGCGCGTCACGTACCTGGGCCACGGCGTTCATCGTCTCAGTCGCGATATCGCGTGCGCGTATGCCGTCGTCACGCGCGTGATTCGCGATCGCGCATCCTCGCGCGTCGTTCGAACGCCATCGATGGCGTGCGATCGATCTCGCGATCGCGATCGATCGCCATCGCGAATCGATCGATCGCGATCGATGTCGATCGATGTCGATGTCGACATCGATCTCGCGATCTCGCCGATGGTCGTGATGAAAGATACGTTTTTAGTTCGGACATGTGTACAGTACTGTGTATTATATTACGGTATATCGTGTGCGTGGTTTTATGTATGTCCATCGTGGTGGATCGTTTTGGGGGACAGATTTGCGGCGTGGGCGCGTTGGCGGTGCACGCGTTGGCGGTGTCGGTGTCGGCATCGGTCGGGCGGGCGGGCGGGCGGGCGGTATGGTCGTGGATGCGATGCGATGCGATGGGGGCGATGGGGCGCCTTTCGTGCGCGCGTCGTTCGTGGGCGAGACACGTTCGCGACGAGGACGAGGACGAGGACGAGGACGAGATAATGGGGCCGACATTGACATCGACATCGACATCGACATCGACATCGACATCGACATCATCGCTCACGGCGTTGACGCTGGGACGAGCGAATGCGAAGACGAGGGAGGATTTCGATGCGCCCGTGCGCGCGGCGTCTGGGGTGTTACGGGCGCAGAAGCAGCGAGAGTATGAGTTGAGTACGGTGCGGGGTGGTGAGGATGGTGCGCACGACGTGGTGTCGGCGTTGGCGTCATTGCCGTGGGATTACGCGTTTGAGACGTACGCGAGCTGTCGGGAGATGGATGAGGCGACGCGGGACTGGTGCTTTGAGTTGACAAAGACGAATATGCGGGCGTTGTATGAGCAAACTTGGGGGTGGAATGCGATTGAGAAGAGGCGGGAGTTGAATGATGCTGGGGCGAGGTTTATTGTCGCGCGAAGTGCGTCGACGAAACAGCCCGTGGCATTCGTGCACTTTAGATTTGAACAAGAGGATGAGCACTTGGACGCGCCGGTGGGGTACATTTACGAGTTGCAGTGCGATGCGGCGCACCAGAAACGATCGTTGGGAGAAATTTTAGTGACTTTGGTGGAGAAGTTATCGAAAATATTGGGCATGGATGCCGTGATTCTCACCGTGCTCAAGGTGAACGTCTCGGCGTATGGATTTTACACCAACAAGATGAAGTATGAAATCGACGACAACTCTCCGGGAGGCGACTGCGAGTATCTCATCCTAGCCAAAAGATTCAACCCGCCGCCATCGTAGAGCGTATTCATCATAATTGTAATTGTTTTATACTACCGGTACATCTATAGTTTACTACCTACTACGCTCCGAGACGAGCGCGTTTCGACGCCGTTTCATTAGCTTCAAACTTTGCCGTCGTCTTTTTGCGAATCGTGTCGACGTCGTCATCGTCTGCAGCGCGTTCTATGATTAAGTGCCTGCCATACAAGTGCGTGCCTTTGAGTGCATCTATCGCAGCTTGAGTCTCGCGTCGAGTGTTGAACTCAACAAATGCGAAACCGCGGTGCGCGCCATCAAACTTTTTGGGTAAGCGCACTTGTTTGAGTTGACCGAACGGGTTGAAAAGTTTTTGAATATCACGCTTGGTAGCCTCAAACGCGACGTTGCGTACCATGACTTTTGTCGCGCTAAAGCCTTTTGGAATCTTCTCACCCTTCTCGTCATCACCATCGTTATTTGAACCTTGCGTACTGAGCTCAAGACGCAACGTTTTACCATCGAGCGACGACCCTTGCAAAATGTTCAAAACAGACTTTGCCGTCAAGGGTGAGTCAAACTCCACGAAACCAAAACCTCGGCTCAACATTTTCCCACCAGGACCACGATGAGTGACAATTCTTTCAGAAATCACCTTGCCAGAAATACGTTGCGCAGCGGCGAGGAAATGCGCACGCAACTTGTTCTCCGTTGTTCCAAAATCAAGCCCCTTGACAAAGATTGAAACTGCATCATCGGCAGCTGTCTTACCGCCAAGATCGCTCGCTGCATCCACTTTGGCCTTTGTCTTTGCACGCGCCTCCTTGGCTATGTCACTCGCTGCCTCTACAGCCGCCAACGCTTTAGCGCCTCGAATGTCAACCTTTGCGCTCGATCCAAAGATGTCTTCCGGAGCCCATTCAAGATAGAGTGGAACGTGTCGGTAACGCTTGTATGCTAAACCAGTAAATGCTCGACGCGCTTCTGAAGCTTCTAAGAACTCAACGACCGCAATCGTACGCGTGTCTGGCAAGATAAATCGAGAAATACCACCATACTTTTCGCAAAGTTCTCTGAGCTCATCCTCCTCGGCTTCGTATGGCAAGTTCTTCAACAACAACACGCAATTGCTCCGCTTGACTTTGCTGTTGTTTTTAGCTCCACTCGAAGCTGCAGAGTTTTCTAAAGAATCTGCATCAATACCTGCCTCTTTAAGCTGCTGCTTCGTCGTCGCAATGACTTGAGCTTCACCGAGCGCCATGCGCACCGCGAGGTCATCCGCCGCGCTTTCCAAAAGTTCAGCCTTAGTGACGCCGTAATGCGCAGCGATAGCAGCCGCAACCGTATCTTGACGCATGAACAAGGAATTCCAAGCCTTTGTGTTACCCGCATCAGCTTTTCTTTCGGCCTCGCGCTCAGCCTTGAATGCATTCTTCTTGTCCTCTGGCTCGTCAGCGTTTGCCACGTCAGCATCTCGGCCAACGCCACCCATGGTTGTCGAAAGCTGAGGTGCTCGTTTAGCTGGAAGTAAGTGAAGCAATCTTCCTTGGAAAATAGAACCATCACACGCCTCCATTGCCTTGACGCCATCTTCTGGTAACACATAAGTAACGTACGCTAAGCCTTTACTGCGACGCGTGCTCTTGTCCACGAGAATGTGCACCGCGCTAAGCTTACCAAATTTCTGGAACAATTCCGCAATCTCTTCTTCAGTAGCCGTGTAAGGTAAGTTTCTAACGAAAATGCGGCCCGTTTCCGAGAGTGCCTCCATATCTGCGGCATTTACATCCTTGGATTCTGGTTCCCCATCGGTGGCGTTTTCAGCATCCTCAGAGACGGAACTTGATCCTGAGCCAGATTTAGCATCGTCGTCATCGTCATCGCCAGAGTCGTCACCAGAATCATCTGAATCGTCATCGTCATCACTACCAGACTCGCCATCGTCATCGTCACTACCAGACTCGTCATCCTTCCAAGTGGACTGTTTTGATTTGAAGTAGTCCATATCAGACACTTTTTCGTCGTTTGCCAACTTTTCAGAATCTGACTCAACGTCATCATCCGATTCATCTTTAGAATCATCATCATCGTCGGATGATGGTGATGATGACGATGGCGCACCACCTGCGTCGTCACCGTCATCTATGTCTTGATATTCGTCGTCGCTACTTCCCGCGTCACCGCCTTCGCGTAACGCCTTTTGAGCATCACCATGCGCGGCCAGCTCGTCTTGGTTCTCGAAAAACCCATCGTTCCAGAACTTTTGTTTCGATGGCATCATGAGTTCCATGAATTCACGAAACTTGGGATCTTCCTTCATCATTTGCTCTGCTTGGTACGTCGGGTCGAACTTTTCTCGCAGCTGTTGCTTGGCCAACTTCTTCGCCTCTCTCGCACCAATCCATCGTTCTTCCTGCTCAGGCTCTGCATTCTTCGCCGCCTTCTTCGTCTCCACTTCCTTATTCGCCGAGCTTCCCTGGGAGTACTTAGACCACGGTCGCGGAATCTGCGCGCTGTGCACGCTTCGCGCGTACTGCACCTCAATCCGACTCGTGTCGATAAACGTCCTATCAAAGTACTTCAACGCCCCCGTAGCCATCGTCTCTGTCTTAAACCCAACAAACGCCATTTGTCTCGACACCCCATCCGTCGTACGCACAATCTTCACATCCGTCACCTCCCCTTGCGACGCGAAATGCTCGCGCAATCGCGCCTCGTTCACGTGCTTGGGCACATTCTTCACGCACAACCGACTCGACGGCGATGGATCGCCCTCGCCCTCGCCCTCGTGCATCGCCAGTGATGGCGGCGGCGACGACGACGACGGCGGCGGCGGCACTGACCTCATCGTCGTCATCACCCGCGCCCACGCGCGTCGCGTTTTCGAGAGCGTCGACGAACGACGACCGACGACGACGCACCGCCGCCGCCGACGCTATGTGTGATACATTGGTGGCGGGCGTGTACGCCACATGTCCGATGTCCGACCGACCGACCACTCGGAACGAACGAAACCGCGCGCGCCGCGCCTCGATGCGGTCTCTTTCGCACGCGCGAGCTCCTCTAGGTACGTGCGCGACGACGCGATGAAAACGATTCGTGACGGATGCGTGTGTGCGGTCCGGTCAGTCTCTGCGCGCGCGCGAGGCAGGTCGGCGCGCGCACGCGCGCTCGCGAGGGGCGACGGATGGGTGGGTGGAAGCCGTAGCCCTAATAGCGATCGCGCGCGCGCGGGGTGACGGCGCGGTGATGGTGGCGATGCGCGGTGGCGCGCGACTCGCGCGCGGTGGCGTGAGTGGGATGGTTTTGTTCTCGATGTTTCCACGCGGTGATGGTCGTGAGCGACATTCACGGGCGGGGTTCGAGGGCGATGTGTCCGTGCGCGCGGGGCGCGCGATGTGGGCGCGACGTGGTCGGTTCGGTCGACCGGATGGACGCGGTGGCGCGCGCACGAGCGGGCATTCGAGCGTGTTTGCACGTGGAAGGCGTGTGGGACGGTGTCGTGTGTCGTTCGTTGCTCGCGTGAGGTCGATGGAGACGCGTACGGGCGCGAGCGCGTCCAACGCGATGGGTCGAGCAAAGCCCTATTGGTTGGGTTCGCGCGGGGCGCGCGAATGCGAACAGTGTGACTCTTTTGTATTGCGCCCCAGAACTCGCCACTGACGACGATTTATTTTGTTTTGCGAACGAACAACAGATTGAACGATGAGACTCATCAACAAGGAAATCAGACTTGCGATCCCCGAGGGCGTGACGATCAAGGTGTGCAAGGCGCGCAAGATCACCGTCGCCGGTCCCCGCGGTGAGTTGTCTCGCGACTTCCACCATGTGCCCAAGCTCGACCTCGTGCACGACACGGAATCGAACGAAATCGTTGGCACCATGTGGTTCTCTTCGAACAAGCGCTCTGCTGCGCTCCGTACGACTATTAGCCATGTCTCGAACTTGTTCGATGGTGTCATCAAGGGTTTCCGCTACAAGATGCGCGCAGTGTACGCGCACTTCCCCGTGAACATCAACATGGAGAAGGGTGGTACCGTCGTCGAGATTCGTAACTTCCTCGGTGAGAAGCGTACCCGTGTGTGCACCATGCTTCCGGGCGTTGTGTGCAAGCGTGATGACACTGTGAAGGATCAAATCATCCTCGAGGGCAGCGACATCGACAACGTGTCGAAGTCTGCGGCGCTCATCCACATGGCGTGCTTGGTGAAAAATAAGGATATCCGTAAGTTCCTTGACGGTATCTACGTTTCGGAGAAGGGTACTATGGAGGCCGATGCTTAAGTTGGAGAGGAGACGAATAGGTGCTCAGTGTGAGCGCATTAGAACGAACTTCGTTTGTAGTATTGAACTGCAGGCGTAATCACTAAAAATCCCACGCGCACGTACGCGCACTTACACGCATACTTTTTCGCTCCCGCGCGCATTGAACGTCCATTCATTTCTTAATTCGGTGACACTCGAACCATGTGCCAAACATGCGCTTGCGGTAGTTTTTACGCTCACTCCACTGCGCGGCGCGATGGAGGCTGAAGAACCTCCATCGGAAGGCGAACCTCCACCCGATGCATTGAACGAAGAAAATGTCGATGGAGAAGCGAGTTCGCCCAAACATCCTGCCGTTCGCGTTTTCTTCTATTGTCTCAGAGCCATCCGTCGTGTGCTCCCGAAGCGACCAAAGTTGTCCCCGTTTGACGCTCAAGTACGGAGTGCGAGGAGCCTGAGGCGCTTGAAGCGGGACTTTTTGAAGTTCGACATCGACAGCTCGGGATCCATTGACGTAGGTGAACTATGTCAAGTGTTTGCCCTAGATAAACGTAGCGTATGGACGCAAAACATCTTACAATACTTTGACACCGACAACGACGGCAAAATCACTTTTGAAGAGTTTGTCACGACGCTCGGCGTCTTAGAGTTGGCGACGAAAGAGGCAAAGAAATTGGTGAAGAAGGGAGAAATCAAAAGTAGCGTAGCGTTCATTTTCGCGATAATGGATCACGACGGGAACAAAATGATAGATAGAGCCGAGTTTTCAGCGATACTTTGGGAGTATGAGAGGCGTAAAGAACGCGAATTTGGCAAGCTGAAACACATCAAGATGGAAAACTCATCCATGAATAATGCGTTGGGTGCGTATTTTCACGAAAAATACATTGCAGATCAGCGCGCTGAACGAAGAGAATTTCTGCGACAGCCGAGAACGTTGGTGAAGAGTGCCATTTTGTACCTGAGTAATCAGTGCTCGTCGCGCATGTCGTTGAAAGATTTTCAGCAAGTTTACGAGGAATTCCCCGATCTATTTTCCACTATTGCCCCAGTATACAAGAAAAAGTTCAAATTCATCATGCGTCGTTGCGCTAAACTTCTTCAAGTGCTCCAAATTGGTATCGATGATATCGACACCATGCGAAAAGAAGTCATCGAAGGCGTGATTAAAAAGCGCATAGAACGCGAACGCGAACGCGGACGATGGGATTGGGCACAAAAGCTTGGCACTAAGAGCAAAGCAGTCACTGGTGATGATAATCAGATCGTGAATGGTGGTTTAGATGAGCAGGCAATGGTTGAAATTGCTCAGATAAGTAGATTATTGAAGGGCGAAAAAGTAGTTCGACCAAACGAAGAGTCTGAATTCTTAAGCTCATTTTCGTTTCGTCGCGATGGGAGCTTTCAGCGCAAAGAATCTCGTAGAGTTCGTGGACCGCGGGCTAGTGGACGAGGACACTCAGCGACAGAAACGTTTAAAATGCGAGCACGTCAAATCTCAAGAGAGCCACCACGTTTGGCTGCTGAAGCGTTATCCGCGCTGAGTGTCTCGGCTCAAAAAGAAGTCGTGCGCCTTTTGACTCGAGAGTGCGCGGTGCGATTGATCGCACACATGGGGCAGATACAACGCGATGTCTTACTTTCATCCTTCAAACATTTAGTCGAGGACGTAGAAAAATTGAGAAAACAAATGGCTTTAGAAGTAGCAGCACTAGCAGCAGCAAATTTGGTGTATAACAATCACCATGTGTAACGATGACAATGTGTACAGTAAACCTCGGCGTTCACCTCGGACTCACTTCACAACACGACGCAATGATGACGATTGCACGCTTGGCCGTCGTGGTTCTTTCGATGACAACCGTCGTCATGGCGGATCACGATTCGGATTGGTTTCGAACGACGCCCGCTGGCAAACATGGGGCTTTGGATATCACGCGGGACATTTCAAATCAGGTCCTTGCGACGACATGTTTGCCAGATGCCTTTGTGCGAGTAAACGGCGACAATTTCGAGGTGAACGGTCAAAAGTTTATCGCTATTGGATGGAATCAATGGGAAGTACTAGAACAAGCGAGTGATGCAGGACCGCCGGCGAGACACTTGCCTCTCCCAGGACGCGAGCATATCATTCGATTATTCAACGAAGGTGTCGCCACAGGCATGAAGGTTGTTCGCTTTTGGGCGCATACAATCACAAAAGGTTACGCCGCACAGAAATCTGCTGGCGTCTGGGATGAAAGTATTCTCAAATCACTTGATTTTGTAATGGATGAGGCGCGCAAACGCGGCCTGCGTGTCATTTTAGTGCTTGCAGATAATTGGTATAGTGTCGGTGGAGTTGATCAGTACGTCGAGATGTCGCCGACCGCATCGAAACACCAAGACTTCTATACCGACGAAACTTCGCGCCGTTTGTTCATGAACATGATCAATACGATCACAAATCGTCGAAACTCTATCAACGGTCGTCGCTACGGTGACGATCCTACTATCATGGCGTACAATCTTGTGAACGAGGCGCGTTGCCAAGGATGCCAGCCTCAGATTATCGGCCAATGGGTGAATGACATGTGTACATTCCTCAAGAAGCGCGCACCGAATACCCTCGTGGGTCTGGGCTACGAAGGATTTTTCGACTCGAGTGATTCAGAAGAGGAGCGCGCGCTCAATCCTGGCGTCGGCGGCTCGACGTGGGCTGCTGAAGAAGGACAAAGTTGGGCCCGTCACTCTAAGTTGAAATGCATTGACTTTGCATCTATTCACGTTTGGCCCGACAATTGGCAGCCAAAAACTGTGACATTCATGCGACAGTACATTCAATCGCACATCGATATGGCGGCTCGATCGTTCAACAAACCATTCTTGCTAGAGGAATTCGGCAAGATTGTCGAAGACAGGTCGACGTTTAGCGAACGTAACAAGTACTTTGCCGCCGCGTTTGATCTAGCCGAGCAGAACGCGCGTCAAGGAAAGCTCGCGGGCTCTCTTTTCTGGCATTGGTACGACAGAGGCGTCGGTTTGACATCAAAGTACGGCATTCACTCCGACGATTCCACCTGGTCTCTCGTCACAAAGCATGTCGATGCGATGAATGCGATTACCCGAGCGCGCCAGTCGTGCTCGGTGAAATAAAACCTTCATCCGCGCACCGCGACGCACTGCCACGCGGAATTTTCCTTGAGTTCTGACGAGTCTTTCTCGCTATCGATGTAATCAGATCTATCGAATCCAAGATCCCTCACCTCGGTCGATTGCGAGGGATTCATCTCCGCTTGCCACACCCATTTGATTTTGTCGTCAAACTCGCTCAAACTCGAACGCATCGCGTCCTCGTCGCTCTCAGCCTCAAGGAGCGTATACGACGTCACAATGAGCGGTGTGCGTTCATCAATAACGACACGTTCAATTGTAGGAGCCCAATCACTCGGATCATATCCCCACACTCCGGCATTAAACGCAAACGCCACATCTGGAGCCTCCTCCAAAGTCGGCGGCGCCTCGTCGTGATACAATCCTGTACGATATTCCACGCGTAACGCCGCTCGACTGGGAACATCCGACGACAACGACGACAACGAAGACGAAGACATCCTATCACGCACGTCATACGCCACATTCAAATCCACACCATTATCCACCTTGACGTTTGGCCCGACGCACAACACCGACACCGTCTCCACGCCCGCGCGCCACGCCGCCTCTCGTACACCCACAAACGCCCGCGCCGTCGCCCGTGGATTCGTCCCTTCATGCCTATCCGCACCTAAACACAACACTCGTATCGTCCCCCGCGCATCCACGCTCGCGCCCGGCGCCGCGTCGTGCGCGCGAGCCACCGTCTCGAGCGTCCCCAACCGTCTGAGCGCGTGCACCATCGTGCGGTCGCGCGTCGCCTCCCCGTGCGCATCCATGCCCATCGTCCCGCGAACGCGCGCGCGCGCTCGCAATACATACAATAAAACCCCTCCCTCGCCGCGCTCTCGTCGTCGCCCGCGACCGTCGACCGCGATCGACTCGACGGCGCGCGCGCTGGACTGTGGCGGCCGCCCCGAATCGTCACACACACATGTCGCCAATCGTGACCAGGCACGAAAAACCCCACTCCATCCCTTGCGTTTGCCCCGGACACATCGATCGATCGATGCACATTGGCGATCGCGAAAGCGCTCGAGTGCTTTCGCGCCATCGATCGCGCGTCGATCGCGCGTCGATCGCGCGTCGATCGCGCGTCGAGGTCGAGGATGTGGTCGAATGCGCGCGCGCGTCAGCGCGCGACGCGAACGCGAACGACAATCTCTTCGCACGCGCACCAGCGCGTTCGCGTTCGCGGACGAGGATATAAGGATATATATACCCCCCGCGTACCATCGCATCGCGCGCGAGTCGACGGACGACGCGTACAGGACGCGATTCGAACGATTGCACGGCGCGCGATTATACACGTCGCGCTAACCGCACGGGTGGGGTGAACCTACGACGTTGGGCGTGGCTTGGACGTTCGCGCACGTGCGTGTGTGGTGAACAATGGCGACGAATGGGGAGAAACGCGCGGAGATTTATACGTATGAAGCGCCGTGGATGATTTATGCGGCGAATTGGAGTGTACGTGAAACGACAAAGCGATTGGATGGATTGGACGCGCGCGCGACGGCGAGCGACGGCGCGGATCGAGCGCGATTGGAATATTCCATTCGTCGCGCCGTGCATGTGACAATGTGTGATGAATGTCGACTGACGAGGTTGTGTTTGTGTGTTTTTGTGATCATGCATAGGTGCGACAAGATAAACCGTATCGATTAGCGTGCGGGAGTTTCGTGGAGGAGTACTCCAACTCGGTGCGAATCGTGACTTTGGACGAGGAAACGGGGACTTTTCCAGAAGAGTCGCAAAGCTCGTTCACGCATCCGTATCCATGCACGAAGATTTTATTCATCCCGGACAAAGAATGCACAAAAGAGGATTTGTTGGCGACGACTGGGGATTACTTGAGAATCTGGCAAGTGCAGGAAGATAACTCGGTGGAGATGAAGTCGCTGTTGAATAACAACAAGAATAGCGAGTTTTGCGCACCATTGACGAGCTTTGACTGGAATGAGACGAAACTTCAGCGTGTTGGTACGTCATCAATCGATACAACGTGTACAATTTGGGACATTGAACGCGAGTGCGTGGACACGCAGCTCATCGCGCACGACAAGGAGGTGTATGATATTGCTTGGGGTGGACCCGAGGTCTTCGCGAGCGTGAGCGCCGACGGCAGCGTGCGTGTATTTGATTTGAGAGATAAGGATCACAGTACAATCATCTATGAAAGTCAAACTCCAGACACGCCTTTATTACGTTTGGGTTGGAATAAGCAAGATCCGAGGTACATGGCAACTATTTGTATGGATAGTCCCGTCATCGTTCTCGATATTCGATTCCCGACGCTTCCAGTTGCTGAACTTCATTCGCACCGAGCGAGCGTGAACACTTTAGCCTGGGCCCCGCACAGCTCGAGTCACATGTGCACGGCTGGTGATGACAGTCAAGCCTTGATTTGGGACCTGTCCACGATGAATCAACCACCAGAAGGTGGCTTGGATCCAATCTTGGCGTACTCAGCTGGAGCAGAAATCAACCAGCTTCAATGGAGTGCTTCGCAGCCTGACTGGATTGCGATTGCTTTCCGCAATAGCTTACAAATTTTGCGCGTTTAAAGCCGTTTTGGCTCTGATGAGAGAAATGACGTGGCTTCGGCATGTATGGGAGGAAAGATTTTTTATTCCCAAGCGAAACAAAGACGCCGTCATGCCGAACGAAAAACGAATGTACATCAAAACACCCACTGCCTACACACACTTCAATAATTACGCAGAAAATTTTAGATAAAATATACTTCCTCCATCTCATCATCGCTTACATTCCTGCAGAATGTCGGCGCGACTACTTCTATTGCGAGTAGAGTTCAGGAATCTGAAAACAGTGCCGTCTGTCGGTATTCTCCGCCAGTCGCCGCCTGACTCCGTCATGTGCGATCCCTCAACGTCAGAGACCGCCAACACGATGAAGTGCAATCATGTGTGTATGGGGACGTCGACGAATGTCGCAGGGTGTCTCTTGAATGCTGTAGCGCGCGCTGTCGTGCATCAATCGAGCGTACTGAGCACCGACGCAAGTCGACTGAAGCTTTCAAAGGACCTCTCAAAAGAGCTCGAGAGCAAGCTGTGCGAAGTTGACACGAGCAACCCTCGTACGCTCCAAGATTTATCACTTAGAATAGAGCAGTTTGCGACGTCGAAGAGGGGCGTGATGTCTGGGCTTTTAGGCAACACGAAGGATGCCGTCTCCAAGATGGAGAACGCTCTAGTTAATTCCAACGCCTGGGCGGAGAGCGAACGAAACAGATTAGCTGTTAAACTCGTTGAATTGTATGATTCTGATTTCCAAGCCCATTGCTCGAAGGAGTGCGCGAACGAGGACGAGCTGTTCGAGCATAAGATGGAGTGCAGGTTCCTTCCAGTGAGCTGTGAGAATGAAGGGTGTCCCGAGTCTTTCGCGCTACACCTACGTGACAAACATGACTCCCACTGTTCTTTCAAGCTTGTGCCTTGCACGCTAAATTGCAATCAAATCGTGATGCGCAGAGAAATGTGCGCGCATCAAGTTGGCACCTGTTCGATGAAGCTGATGAAATGCCCATATTTCGATTTAGGATGCATTGATCCTATTTGTAAAGGTGTATTACACCAACACGTGACGACGAACGCAGATAGTCACTTGAAAATGCTCTGGGCGGAAGAAGCTAAAGTGAAATCGCGAGTTTTAGAACTTGAACGGTGGTCAGCGGCACTGGCAGAAGACGACGACAAACGCCGCGCAGGTCTCAAGGCGATGAACACCGGCATCTCCATGCTCGAAACCAAGCACTTAGATTTAGAAAAGGAGCAAACGCTTGCGAAACAGGGTCATCAGAAGGTTGAAACGCGAGTGCGTGGTCTAGAAGCTACGGTTAAAGCACAACAAAGTGAAATTGCGGCTTTGAACAGCAAAGTCGCTGGTTTGCTCAAATCTTTTGCGCAAATCGCCAAGCAGTAGTGCCACTGCTCATGTGCATACCAATATTTTCATTCGTTATCTTTCCTTGCGATTTACGAGCGTTTCGCCTAAATCTCTTCATAGAGACGTCATATTCTGATCGCCTTCTAACTTGTTCATGAGTCGCGGCAGCGGCGCGCGTTTTAAAAAATAAGGCACCAACGCAACTGGCCGCACTTTAACGCGCGCGGTGCGGCGTCAAAAGTCAACCCTCGTACGCACAGCGCGCATAGCATAGCGAATACCATCACAACGTGCCTCGACGTCGCGAACGATGTCCACCGTGCTCATCTGCACCGGGTTCAATGTTCGCGAAACGGTACGTTTGAATCTCTAGTCGCCTCTTGAACCTCGACTGACGACGACTTCTCATTGATACGCAGGATGAAATCGCCCAGCTAGCATCATCCTTAAATATTACGTTCGAGCAACACTGGACGGGGGCGGAGCACTTCGATGTGTGCGTGGCGGCGATGACAATGTCCGCCAAGTACGAGTTTTCTCGAAACATGCGTAAACCAGTAGTCAGCGTGCAGTGGTTGAAGGATAGCGCCAAGGCGAAGAAGTTAGCACCTATGGATAGATATAAAGTGTTGCCGTTGACGGGTTGTGTGGTGAGCTTGACAGGCTACACGAGCTTGCAGATAAGGAAGAAGATTGAGGAGAGCGTGAGTAGGATTGGTGGTATTTTCATGGGAGACTTGGTGGAGAAGAAGACGACGCACTTGATTGCGGCATCGAAAGACAGTTTGAAATACAAACATGCCAAGGAGTGGGGAACAGTAAAAATTGTTACTGATAGGTGGTTGGATGAGTGTGAGCGATCCGGTGAGAGATTAGATGAGGCACGTTTTGAGTTGGTGGACGTGCCCCCACCCGAGGTGCAAAAACAGGCAAAGTGGGTTCCTCCGCCGGTAGCAGAAGATCATACGCCTTGGGATTCGCATTATCTGTTTGGTTGTCGAATTTATCTTGTTGGATTTGAGTCGCCGCGTGAACAGCAGTATTCCTGCGCAATTGTGAAACACGTACGCCTGGGTGCAGCGATTACCACGAAGGATTTCCGAAAGGCAACGCACATAGTTATGAGTAGATTCGTCACTCCTTGGCAAATGAATGAAGTTAAGATGGCAAAGGAGAGGTGTGTTTTGTCTGATTGGCTCGGAGAATGCACAAAGAAAAAAGCATGTCTACCGATAGAGGATTATTTAGTGTCTGACGAAGCTTGGGCGAGGTGCAAGAATTTGATTACGCGCAGCGATTCAGGGGCGCTTTCAAGTAATCCTACTGAATCAGCTGGTGGAGTGGGTGATGACCAAGCTCAGCAGCGTACAAGTCGTTTAAAACCAACGTTACCAGTGCAAACGGTCGATGTAAGATCACCTCCAAAGGTTGTGCCTCGAGCGCAAAATCCTCTCACTCGAGAAGTGCTCGCGCAGACACATGTGTCAAATGTGCCAGAGACGTTTTTCCACACAGCAACTGAGTTACCAGCGACGGAAGCACTTGCTGTCGACAGGCAGGATGAATCGGGCGAAGCTGCTCGTATTTTCACGCCGTTTGTTGACGTTCGAATTGCCTTGTCGGCACTTTTGTGCGAGGATGAAGCTTCAGTTTCACGTGAATACATAAGTGAAGGAGGCGGGCAAGTCATTGATTCACGCAGCGGACGAGAGTTTATCACGGCAAACTATGTTGTATGTCCAGCAGCGCCGGATGCAAAGGAACGTCATGAGCTCGAACGAATGAAACAAGTCGAAACGACATACGTAACTTGCTTTTGGTTGGAGCAATGCGTCAAAGCTGGAGAAATTCTACCAGCGACTGATTCTTTGGCGTACCAACCACTGCCGTGTACGGTGTCGAATAAAACCTTGGCCGAAGCATGTGTGAGTACTTCGTCGTACGATGAAATGACAAAGAAATCGCTCAAGTTCCTTTGTGTGCTGCTTGGTGCAAAATACTCTGATCGGTTGGCGAGAACCAAGAACACGCATTTAGTCGTACCCACGGCGGATGGCGCAAAGTATGAAGCGGCAAAAAAGTGGGGCCTGAAGGTTGTCACGGCAGAGTGGCTCTATGCGTGCGTCAAGTCTGGTTCACATGTGGACGAATCAACGTTCGAGCCAGGCGGAGAAATCGCGCCAAAAGCAGATACATCTAAGCACGTGACGCAAGAGAAAACGCGCGACAGCGTCGACGGTTCTGATGATGCACCCGCGGATGACTCCACCAAAACGCCAGGTATTCAGCGGAAAGACTTGGTGATGGGTAAAGATTTGTCAGGCTTACTTCAAACGTCTCCATCTCCTATGGCTGCTTCTGGCTCAAAGTTTAGCACGCCTCACAGGAGGGCGACGCCGAACATGGACGGCAAGGTCAGCAAGTCTAGCGGCTCGCGTGGACGAACGCCACTGTCGCGCTCGTCATCGGGTATCACTCCAAAATTAAAGCGCCAGAAAAGCGATATTATGAAGGATAACGCCGATTGCGTAGCTGATTTGGTGCAAGACTTAGCAGATGATATGGATGTGGACAAAGACGACCACCTTCCAATTCCAGATCAGTTTCCAACGCCTGGCAAAAGCAAGATGAAGAGACAAGTCAACAAGCCCATAGTGCACTTGTCGAGCATGCAAATGTCTCAATTAGAAAATAATGAAACTCAGGTGGGATACGCAGATTTGAAGGCGGCGAACTCCCCAAAAAGAAGCGCTCGACCAGATGGAGCAGACAAGCTCAATACGTTGTTCGCAGTGTCTAAACATACGACACATCCAAGCGGTCCTAGTAGGATTCAAGCCGACGAATGGGCATAAATAGAAATCATAGAATTTATTAGAACGCGTGATGATAAACATCGTTATAGCAGAAATTTCTCAAGTCACCGCTGTCGAGCAGTCCTCATAACTAGCATCGCAGACTTGCCCATGTTGTCGTCTACCCTTCGTGCGCTTGGGGAGACGGTCGCCCCAGCGCGAAGGACACTTACCAGTCGTAGGCCCGTAAGTGCAATCAATAGTGCTGCACCAGGCGTGTATCGGACACCGTGTGAGCCCGCAACAGTGGATACAGAGGTGAAAAGGAGTCGCTTTGTTGCAACGTGCGCGCCGTGCACTTCTGCTGACGACGCTCTGGCATTCGTGCGTGCCAATGCGGACTTGAGTGCTTCTCATAACTGTTGGGCGTTTCGCACGGGCGAAAGCGTCTATAGGTTTAGCGACGACGGCGAACCAGGAGGTTCGGCTGGTCAGCCCATCATGAACGCGGTGAACGCGTCTGGCTTGGATTTTGTAGTGTGCGTCGTAACTCGCTATTACGGAGGCACTCAGCTCGGTGTCGGTGGTCTCATTCGGGCGTATGGAGGAGCCGCGCAGCTCGCTTTAGAGAAGGCTGCGGACACGGCGGTGGAGGTGACGCCGAAGGTTGACGTTGTCATCTGCGTTGCAAGTGCGGATTTAGGCGGCGTGTACTTAGCATTAGATGAATTCAAGGCGATTAAAATCGACGAGGAATATAGTGATGACGGCACGGTACACATTCAAGTGGAAGTCGAACTTGCATCGGTGAATAATTTAAAGAACCGTGTACAAAACGCTACGTCTGGCAGAGCAGATTTCAAGTGGTGGCCGCCAGTGGAGTAAAGCCAGGACCTAGAAATACGCGTTGTCATTAAATAATTAGCTACCGGTACACTATACTACGGCATGTATGAATCGATGGTGTCAATCCCATTCAATCTCCCAAGGATGGACAGGTCTCGTCAGCGGTATGACTGACTTTTTCTCCACGTCTCGTCGCATAGCCTTTCGCATGTCAAACCCATCTTCCTCACCAGAGTAATAATTCAGCACCCTACGATATACTGAATATCCAAACTTCTCATACATGCCAATTGCCACCGCATTCGACACACGCACGAACAAATCTACAAAATACCCATCATGCGTGAGCTCAGTCACCTCCTCCAACTCGTGCATCAGCATCTTTGCCAAACCTTGTCGACGATAGTTCGGCGCCACCGTCACCGCAGTGACGTGTCCGTGCCACAGCTCATTTTTGCCTTCACATTTACCCATGACGTACCCGATTACATCGCTCTCCGTCGCTGTCGCCGCGCTAAAGTACTCTGGCCATGTGGCGAGGTATTGCAAGTAAAATGCCAACCCGTACGTTTCCGTGAGTGCGTCGACGTTGACGTCGTTATACGCGAGTAAATCGTTACACTTGAACGCGCGTACAGTCGTCATCGCGGCTCAGTCACCGCCCCGTCGCGGTGGTATGCGCTCTAAGCGACGCCTTGTGTGGTTTATACCAGGCTCGGTGTACTTTTTCGTTTGTCAAGTGAAACTGTCGTCAGACGTCGACGCGACAGTGCGCACGGCCGTACTGGCGATGTCGTCAAAGAAAACCCTCTCCATACGCGATGATTCGCAGGCGTTGAAATCGACGTTAGAATTTTTGAGACGACACGAGCTTAATGCGAGTGAAACGGCACTGGTGGAGGAGTTGAGCGCGTGCCTGGGAGAAGGTGGTCGTGTTGACTACGGCAACGATGAAAGCGCGGGTAATCATGGGAACAGTGATGTATTCGAGGATGTTTTAAACGTCTCCGATATCGCTGACGACGAGGATGATGATGACGAAGACGATGTGGACAACGATGAGGATGGAGGTTGGGAAGCGTCAACTCTCACAAGGTTGATGAGCGTCAACTTGAATGGTCAAGCGATGACAGCTATTATACCGCAGGATGATAGTGAAGACGTAAGTAGGAGGGCGATATCGAGCATTGCACCGTACGATATTCCAACCGGAGTGACGCATGAGGAAGTTTTGGCATACTGGCGCCGCGAAGGGGCGGCGGCGTGCGAGTATGAGGACCCGGAGGACGAAGGGTTTCATCGCGCATCGATCGCGAGGCACGATGTGCAAAAGTATATTGTGGATTCGTTTCAAACTACCGAAGATTTGAAGATTGAAGAAGATCGCAATGCAACGTCACTAGCAGCTGAACACGCAGACGGGAACGTACGCTTTTCACCTGAAACAAAGTCAGGAACAGTCGATGGGGCCAGCGACGCAGAAAAATCCAAATGCGTGCGTGTTTTAGATCGAGGAGGAAGTTTTAGTTTTGCAGATGTCAGTGCGAGCGCACCACCGGAGGATGGTGTTGAGACACCTATACCTGCCGGTTGGGTTGAGAAGAGCCGCGAAACATTTGAAACGTTTGATTTGAAAGTGTATCATCGACCAAAGCGAACGGGATTTGAGAATTCAAAAGACTTTGCAATGAAGTATGGAGACATTGTGGCCAATCGTTACAGAATTGTCGAGGGCATCGGGAAAGCGGCGTTTAGTAAAACTGTTCGAGCGCAAGACTTGCAGACAGATACGCCAGTTTGTTTGAAGATTGTCAAAAATAACAAGGATTACATGGATCAAGGGCTTGACGAAATCAAACTACTCAAGCTTATGAATGATAAGGATCCCAATGATGAACATGGAATTCTTCGAATGCTTGACTACTTTTATTTTAAAGAGCACTTGTTCATCGTCAGCGAATTGTTGCGAGCGAACCTCTATGAGTTTCAAAAATACGACATGGAAACTTCCGATGTGTCTTATTTTTCGCTCGAACGCATTCAGTCTGTCGCCAAGCAGGTGTTAAAGTCGCTCAAATTCATGCATGACTTGAATTTGATTCACTGCGACTTGAAACCAGAAAATGTGTTGATGCGCTCCTATGCCGACTGCACAGTCAAGGTGATAGATTTTGGTAGTTCATGTTTTACGACCGATCAAATGAGTAGCTATGCTCAATCTAGAGCATATCGAGCTCCGGAAGTAATTATTGGTGCAAAGTATTCGCAAAAAGCTGACATTTGGTCGCTTGGGTGCATTCTTGCTGAGTTATACACTGGGCAAGTTTTGTTTAGAAATTCATCGGTGCCAACGCTTTTGGCACGAATGGTGAGTATCAGAGGTCCGTTTGATCCAAGATTACTCTGTAGTGGCACACAAAGTCACAAATTTTTCACCAGAGAAGGATTCTTGTATGAAACTGAGGAAATGAGTGGAAGCGTCGTAGTATTACGTCCAAAGCGGACGTGCTTGCAAAAGAGAATTGGCGCTAATGACGAAGACTTTATCGACTTTCTCGAAAAGTTGCTCGCTACTAACCCAGCTTGTCGACTTAGTGCTGGTGAAGCTCTTGAACATCCGTGGATGAACAAGAGTTTGAGTGATGTAGTAGCGCACAAGGCGGCTGAAAAGTCGCTCGTTGATGCGCTGTGATTGTCGCTCGAATGCTTAGTTGTAGCTTTATGTAACAAATGTCCTATTCTAATAATCATCACGTCGCCTATCGTACTTGTCATACTTGTCATACTTATCGTACTTGTCGTACTTGTCGTACTTGTCATACTTATCGTACTTGTCATACTTGTCGTTTTTGTATGGTTTGTATTTATCAACGCCAGCTGACCGGCCACCACCGTCTCGGCCACGGTCTCGTGAGTGATCTCTATCTCTCGAGCGATCTCGTTTATCATAATCTCGCCCTCTATGCCTATCATCGTCTCGACCGCGACCTCTATCGCGATCTCGATCATGCGTTTCCCGCCGTCCGACTTTCATGGACAACGCCGCCTTCACCGATTGAGGGCGACCGCTCCCGTCGTTGTGGCGCCTGCTTCCCCCTTGCCCACCGCATCCGAGTGCCTTATCAGAAAATCCAAGTTCTACGATGCGATCGACTAATTTCCTACGCGCCACCTCGGGAATCCGCGGAAATATTGTCTCAAAGTAGTGCTGGTCCAAAACCAAGTCGCGCACGAAGGCGCCCATCGTCACCTCCTTCCCTCCAGGCGACGGCGCAAACTTTTCGACATCGCCAAAATACGGTTCGAACACGTGCAACAACTCCTTACCATCCATCACATATCGACAGTATAAAAATCCGATCACGCGTATATACGGAGAGTCCCGGTGTCGCAGCAAGTGCGCAATTTGCTTCTCATCCAATCCCATCTCACACAGCCTAAACAGCAAACAAAACCCCGTCGACGCCCCTCTGGCGTTCCTCGAACTCATCCAAGGCTCGGCGTGATCCACTAAATCATATATCTCATCCACGAGCAGCATAAAATCCTGTTCGTTTGCAATCTTTCGATAGTACTCCGAATTCACGATGTTCGCTCGCAGCACCGTCTCCACGCCGTGCGTTTTCCCACTCGTCGCGCTCGGCGTCGCGAACGGGGTCCATATCGGTCGTCCATGATTATCTACATCACTCGGCATCGTTGCTTTTCGAACGTTCGCGTCGTCGCGTCGCGCTGTGACGCGACTGAACAACAGCGCGCCGAGCGCACCCAGTCGAGCGCGCGGCCCGTCGCCTTCGTCAGCCTTCCGCCCGTCCGCCGCCAGGGCTGCTGGTTTTATCCACAGCGCGCGCGGTGTCGGCAGCGTGCGACGCGCGAGTTTGATCACGAGCGAGACGCGCACGCACTAAAAAGAGCGAAGAAGCGAGACGTCTGCGCATCGTCGTCGCGCGTAGACATCATGGCGGACGCGGGCGCGAACAAGAACACCGCGCGCCGGGACACGCTGCTCGAGCTCCAACGCATCGCGCAAGAGAAATGGCACACGGAGAAGACGTTTGAGGTTGATGCACCGAGTGCGGGTGATGGTGCCAAGCAAGAAAAGTTCTTTGGAAACTTTCCATATCCGTACATGAATGGTTTGTTGCACTTGGGGCACGCGTTCTCGTTGTCAAAGCTTGAGTTTGCGAGCGCGTACCACAGGTTGAAGGGCGATCAGACGCTTTTTCCGTTTGCGTTTCACTGTACGGGGATGCCCATCAAGGCATGCGCGGATAAGATTAAGAATGAAATTGCGGCGTATGGCAACCCGCCAAAGTTTCCGGATGCGGCAGAGATGGAAGCGGCTGCAGAAGCCAAGGCGGCAGCTGAGGCGGCAAACGCCGGTCCGGCTGATCCGACAAAGTTTGTCGCCAAGAAATCAAAGGCGACGGCTAAGAAGGGTACTCAATCTACCCAATGGGGTATCATGCAAGCGAGCGGAATTGCGGATGAAGAGATTCCCAACTTTGCTGAGTCTATGCACTGGTTGAATTATTTCCCTCCGCTAGCCAAGCGGGACGTTATTTCAATGGGTTGCCAAGTTGACTGGCGCCGTTCTTTCATTACCACTGATGCCAACCCGTTCTATGATGCGTTTGTTCGCTGGCAATTCAACACTTTGAAGAAGATTGGCAAGATTGTTAAGGCGAAACGCTATGCAGTTTACTCTCCCATCGATGGGCAGCCTTGCGCTGACCACGACAGAGCATCTGGTGAAGGCGTCGGCCCGCAAGAATACTTGCTCATTAAAATGGCAGTGTACGACGAGTGCCTCACTGGTGAACTCGAATCGTTGGCTGGTAAGCAAGTGTTCTTGGCTGCTGCGACTTTGCGCCCGGAAACTATGTACGGCCAAACTAACTGCTGGATTTTACCGGATGGCGATTATGGCGCTTACGAGCTCGCCAACGGCGAGGTGCTCGTGATGTGCGAACGCGCGGCGTTGAACTTGTCTTACCAAGAAAAGTTTGAAGAAGAAGGCAAGCCAAAATGTTTGCTGACTTTCAAGGGCCAAGCATTGATTGGTTGCGCGGTGAAGTCTCCGCGAGCTGTGCTTGAAAAGATTTACTGCTTGCCGATGATGACCATCTTGATGAACAAGGGTACTGGCGTCGTGACCTCCGTGCCGTCTGACTCTCCGGATGATTTCATGGCGCTCAGTGATTTGAAGGCTAAGCCCGCGCTTCGTGAGAAATTTGGTGTCAAGGATGAATGGGTGATGCCGTTTGAAGTTGTACCCTGCGTCCACATTCCAGAATTTGGTGACGCGTGCGCGCCCATTGTTTGCGCTGAATTGAAGATTCAATCGCAAAACGACCGCGTCAAGCTTGACGAGGCGAAGCACAGAACTTATTTGAAAGGTTTCACAGATGGCGTCATGCTCGTTGGTAACCACAAGGGTGAGCCGGTCAAGGTGGCAAAGCCTTTGATCAAGGAAGAGATGATTGCTGAAAATACTGGCTTGGTGTACTCTGAACCGGAACGTACCGTAATGTCTCGTTCTGGTGGTGAATGCGTTGTCGCGCTCACCGATCAGTGGTATCTCGAGTACGGTGAAGATGAATGGAGACGCAAGGCGGAGAAGTGCCTTGAGAACATGAACTGCTATCATGATGAGGCGCGTAACTCATTTGCGCACACTCTTGATTGGTTGCGCCAGTGGGCGTGCAGTCGTTCTTTCGGTTTGGGTACGCGAATGCCTTGGGATGATCAATTTTTAATTGAATCTCTGTCGGATTCCACCATTTACATGGCGTACTACACCGTTGCGCACTTGTTGCAAGGAGGTGACATGTTTGGTGAGGCGCGCCCTTCTGTCGACCCGAGTAAGCTTACGGATGAAGTATGGGACGCCGTGTTCTTGGGAACGGAAAAGCCTTCGGAAGACGCGTTTCCCCGCGAATTATTGGATCGCATGATCAATGAGTTTAACTTTTGGTATCCTTTCGATCTCCGTGTCTCTGGTAAGGATTTGATTCAGAACCACTTGACTTTCTCCATTTACAATCACACTGCGATTTGGGAAGATGAAAACATGTGGCCGCGTGCGTTTAGAACCAATGGTCACTTGCTTTTAAACAACGAAAAGATGAGCAAGTCTACTGGGAACTTCAAAACGCTCAAACAAGCTATTGAGGAGTTCAGTGCTGACGCGATGCGTTTCACGTTGGCTGACGCGGGTGACACTGTTGAAGATGCCAACTATGTCGACGAAACGGCAAATGCCGCCATCTTGCGCTTAACGAAGGAGTTGGCTTGGTTTGAAGAACAAGTGGCCGATATTGAAGCTGGCAACTTACGCGCCGACGCGCCTACCCGGTTCATTGACCGCGTTTTTGCCAACGCCATGAATATGGCGATTGAAGAAACTGAAAAGAACTATGAAAACATGATGTTCCGCGAAGCGCTCAAGTCTGGCTTTTACGACTTGCAAGCGGCGCGCGATGCGTATCGCTTGATGTCTGCTGAAGATGGCGGCATGCAAGTGGATCTCATTAAGCGATTCATGGAAATTCAAACACTTTTGCTCGCCCCAATTTGCCCGCACACGTGCGAGCACATCTACGGTAATATTCTTAAGAAATCCGGTACTGTCACAAAGGCTGGCTTCCCCAAGGGAGAGGCACCCGACGTCGCTCTTACGGCTGCGAACAAGTATCTCAACGATACCATTACCAACATGCGTAAGGGGATCGCGAAGTGCACTGCGCCGCCAAAGAAGGGACCGAAGCCGCCACCAAAGCATGCCACGAAGGCGACTATTGTCGTTGCCAGCGAGTTCATTGGCTGGAGAGCTGTGTGCCTTGGCATCTTAGCAGAATCGTACGACGCCAAGACTGGTGAATTTCCCCCAGTGACGGATATTCTCGAAAAAGTCAAGACCAGTGAGCTCTCGGGCGACGCTAACTTCAAAAACGTCATGAAAATGGTCATGCCGTTCATCAGATTTAAGATGGATGAGGCAAAGACCGCTGGGGCATCTGCATTGGACACGAAGATCATTTTTGACGAAATGGGTGTTTTGACGGACAACATTGACTTTATCAAGCGTGCTCTTGCCATTCCGGAGATCACGCTTTGCTTCACGACGGATCCGGAGGCAGGTAGCAAGGCTGATGAAGCCACCCCTGGTGCGCCCGCCTGCAACTACGTCGTCGAAGAAGTCGCTGAAGGCATCGCCGCGGATTTAGACTCTGTGAAATTATAAACGTCTGCACGTTTCATGTCGACCAGAAGATAGCTACTGATAGAACTATGATCAATATTCAATTCATTCAACTAAAACTAATAATGATTCACAGGCGACCTGTGATATTCAAACCTTGCTGCCTGCGATTACTTCCTCCCTTTCGCGGAGCGCCAAATTTTGGTTGCGGTATGTTCGGCGGCGGTGCGTCATCGTCGTACATGGCACTATTCAGCACGCGACGTCGTACTTCTGCTAACTCTGCTTCTTCAGCCTTCATTACCTCTTTGACGTTGGCTACAAACTCTGCACCGTCAGGCACGTGCAGTTCTCTCGTGGCTTGCTTTCCTTGATTCTTCACGAGCATTTTAAAAGCAATGGTGGCGTTCGAATTCATTTTGGCTTTCACATTAACCGCCGATTGACTTCGACCTCCACTGAGCATCGATACTCCTAGTGTAGGCGCTCCACCGAGGAAGTTATTCATCTCACGTTCAAAATCACGTTCCTCTTGTTTGGATGCGTGCGCAACCTTCATTCGCACTTTGACTTCCTGGTCTTGCTTGAAGTCATCAGCAGAGACAAGATGCTCGGTTTCATCTATTTCCATCTCATCGTCAACACTTGAAGAATCTTCCTGCGTAGACGACGCTCCGTCATCATCCATTTCAATGTCCTCATCCTTGTCTTCTTCTTCATCGTCGTCTTCATCGTCGTCTTCGTCTTCTTCCTCATCCTCTTCTTCTTCTTCTACCACGGAATCCATTTCAGTCGAAATACCTTTAGATTTGTCAAGGAGTTTTTTGCATTCTGCGTCAGCTTCTTCATACGTCTCGCAAACCACAAGCCGTGAGTTTAGCGTCAACATAACCTCCATGACATCGTTAGAAATATCTAAAGCGACGTCCTTTGTTAAAGAATAACGCTGGAAGAAAAGAAGAAACTTATCAATTTCTTTGCGCTGCGAGTAACTCATCGACCCTCTGCCTCTGAAACATGTTTCTAAAAGCGTACACACCATACGTAATCGAATTGTGTCCTTGGGATTATCGCTCGCCTTTCGTCCATCGTAACCGATGGAGATGATTAAGTACAGCGTATCCAATATCTCTCTAAAACTAGCGATTCTTTCTTTGTAGAGGAACCCGAGTAGACGCATATTAGCTACACGCCGTTGATGCATCCACATTTCGTTTTGCTCCAAACCAAATTGAATGTCTTCCAAGACCGCATCGAGCGCGCGCACAGCCAGAGTTGGATAAAACTTTGACAACTTGGAGATGAGAGATGCCACGTGCGGGACCGAAGCATACTTACCCTTGCAGACTTTTAACAATCGTTTTAGCAAGTAGGCTTCGTTCTCTTCCCAAGGTAGCTTTCTTAGCTGCAACACAACCTTCTCGAGGGAACTTTTTGACAATTGAGAGTAGACGAGATGACGAATGTACTCGTGGAGAGGAGGGCGAATCTTCCTCACGATAACCGTCTGAGCCGGTCTACACGTAAAGTATGCCCCATCTAAGAGCGCACACTGACGTGGATCGAGATCACTCACCGCTTTCAGTCGTAAAAAGATATCCAGGATGCTTTTCATGCGCTTTGCTGACGTCGGCAAGCGCGTCAAGTAGAAGCCAGCAACGTCAAACAAGCAGCACAATACGTCAACATTGTCTCCACGAAAATCATCAAGAAGAACTTTGATCACGCTAAATATATCAGCATCCATGATGATACCAAATTTTACGAGCTCGCCGATGAACTTGATATTCTTCAAACGGTCTTCAACGTGAACGCGTTTTCCTTTCTTCGCCAGAGAGTCAAACTCATCCTTCAACGCCTGTGAGATCTCAATACCAATATCTGGGAATACCGCGGACAAAGTAGCGATCATCCTACCATAAAAAGGTAAACGAGAAGTCTCAGAACGATGCACGCGTAGGAATTCTCGGGTCAAACGTTTCCGACCACCACGAGCAGCGATGTAACAGAAGTCTGTACAGATTGCGTCCGCCTTATCCTTTGAGAAGCAATCGGATAGTCGCATCAACAAACCTTCCAACTTAGCACTCCGACCTTCGGCTTCTTCTTCACGTTCACGCTGTACCCGTTCCGCATCGGTTTCATTCGTTATATCCTTCTCCGTGAGCAAAACAGCCGGAATGGATGCCCGTAAATCTGCCAGAGTTTCATAAAAGTGCTGCTGTTCGTCGTCTTCCCACAAATCACTGCTTGCACTAGTACGAGCAACACCACCGCGATGTAACTCCATCGTACCAGCACTCGAAACTTTTGCTTCTTGCTTCTTTTTCATCTCTGGAAGTTCACGCTCCAACGCCTCGGTCAACGCACTAGCTCCCTTCAAAAGCCCATCAAAAACCTTCGTCAATGCCGCGAACTCAAGAGAAGCCGCTTCACTAATTGCGCCTGTTCGCTCTAATAGGCGTGCCATTTCGCGTTCTTGCGCTGTCACGGCGTTGAAAGCCTCTATGAGGATAAGAAAGAGTCGGTCACAATACGCGTTCAACACCGCCTTGAACTCCTTTTGCGAATCTGGCGGCAAGATATAATCATCTGCTTGGAGCTCGAACTCCGGCGCCACTCCAAGCATTTCTACCGCAAATGTTTTCGCAAAGCTAGACAGCGTACTCAATGAGTGCTGGAACAGTTCTGGGGCTGTTTTGTACTCGAGACGCGCCAACTCTTTAACCGCCTCAAGCACTGGATTCACGTCTCGACACACACCCGCGAGATGGAGCTCCATAAACAGTCGAAGTTTAATTCGTCGTTGAAGTGGCGATGGTAAATTTTCAGCCTCGCCTTCAGCCAATTTTAACAACGTCTCTGGCTTGGGAGGTAACACCACCGCGCTCAACGCCGAGATAAGCGGCGGCGTGAAATCCACATACGTTTGATGCATGAGCGAAATCACCTCCACCGCAGCATATATATCCGAACTTTTCATCTTTCCTTCCGCACACGCCACTGAAGCTTCGGTGACATACTTGCTCACGTTCACCTTGCTCAATTCTTGCTTCAACGCCGCTCGATTTTCCTCGGTAATCGTCCTCAACTTTTTTATCACCGTCGTATTCTTTTTTATGCTCGAATCTCTCATTTTCAGCGCTCCTTCATCAGGTCTCGACGGCGACGCATTTCCTTCCCTCGCCCGTCGCCTCACCTCGCGCGCGCGCGCAATCTCAACACGTCGACTCTCCGCCTCTTCCTCTCGCGCCCGACGCTCAGCTTCCACCCGCGCGCATTCCTCCGCCTCCCTCTTCACCCTCGCCTCATCTTCCCTCGCTTTCAATCGCGCCACCTCTGCCGCTTTCTCCTCCTCCGTCAGCGCTCGCGGTGCATTCGACACCGACACCGACCCTCCTCTCCCCTTCCCTTTCCCGTGCGCTTTCCCACCCATCGATGTCCCGCGCGCAGCCTTGTCCTTGCGCCCATCACCCGTCGTCGTCGTCGTCGTCGTCCCGCGCGCACCGCCACCGCGCGCACCACCACCACCACCGCGTCCTCCCACTCCGCCGTGGCGTCCCATGTCGTCGTCACCCGCGACGCGCTGTCCCGATTCGTTCGTTCGACTGGGTGACGCGATGTGACGATGGTAACATCACCGTCACCCAGAATGTCCCAGGATTGTCCCCATCGGTCGCGCGCATCCTCGACACTGACTGACGCGCGACTGACTGACGATGGGGTTGGCGTACGCACACACGACGACGACGACGTTGCGCGGCGTGAATACGAGACCGAGACGAAATCGTCGCGCGATAAAGGTACGACGCGAACGATGCGATGCGATGCGCATGCTTTCTCGTTGGCGGAAGGAAATGGGGTGTGATCAATTAAGTCTTTCTCGGGACCGACGTTGGGATGATGGTGGTGATGGGTGCGTGGACACGTGCGGTGGGTGGTGAAAATGTTAGGGGGGATGGTCGGGTGTGTTGTGATTTCGCGACGTGCGCGTTGACTGTGACTGACGCGACGACGGGTGTGTATTGTTCCGCGAATGCAGACGACGACGACGCGCGCGACGTCGAGTGAAAACGCACAAGGTGTCGTGGCCGTGGCTGCGGCTGTGGCACTTTCGGTGAATACGTATGGGATTGATGTGGCGTTTGCCGCGGATACGTCCACGGAGTTGAACGTTGAGGCGTTGTATACGAAGGTGGCACCAGAAAAGCCCAAAGCGGGACGGTTGGCTGGATTGACGGAGATTCCCGAAGAAGCCTCAAAGAAGGCGCCAGCGGTGGCCGCGGCGAAAGCACCGGTAGCTCCCAAGGCTAGCGAAACTAAAAGGGTGAAAAAAGCAGCGCCTGTGATCGAACTCCCGTCGGAACCTACATTGGTGCCAGCGGCAAAGCCCACGAAGAGTGCGCCCGCGCCCGCGAAAGTTGCTCCGACACCGGTCAAGCAAGCGACCGCGACCGCACGTGCGCCTGCCACTGCCGCTGAGCCGAAAACGGCTAGCAAAGCCAAGGCTGCTACCACTGCTGTCGCCAAGCCGGTGGTAACACCAAGAGCCGCCAAGTCTAAGGCTCAGGCAAACACTAAGCTTTCGCCCAAGGAGAAACTCGAAAACAAAAAGGCCAAGGATGCAAAAAAGCTCAAGCCCAAGCCCAAGGCTAAGCCCGCCAAGTCGTCGAAGCGTTTCTCGAAGAAATCTTCAGCGCCGAAAATCACAACGAAGAGAGTCGCACCTCCTGCTCCTCGCAAGAAGAAGACGTCGACGTTCGATGCGTCTACGCTCGCAGCTGCGCTTCTCGCTCTCGGTTTGTACGGTTTGACAAGCAAATCCTCTGATGGATCTTCTTCGTCGACCAAGTCTATGTCTGCGCCGAGCGTTAGAGCTGCGCCGAGCGCCGTTTCGGCCACGCCGAAAACGTCTACTAGCTCACCCAACGCTCGCGCTGCAGAAGCGCAAGCATGGATTGACGCTTGGAAGCGAAAATCGAGCGGAGCGGACACGCCTGAAGGGCGCGCAAAGGAAGCTGCTGAGTGGATTGCAGCTTGGGAAAAGAACAACAAGAAGAAAGACGCGTGGTGGTCATGGTAAACGACTACACGTTGTCATGTAAAATAATCAAGAAACAAGAATCGAATGGAGTGATAAAATAATATTAATATTCACACACAGCTGCAATATCTAAACCTCCGGACGAAGAACATCGACGCCACCGAGGTACGGTCGAAGAACTTCGGGAACGATCACACTACCATCTTCTTGCTGGAAGTTTTCGAGAATAGTAACAATCATACGAGGAATCGCGCACGCCGTAGCATTCAACGTATGGCAGTGCACCAAAGGTTGCTTTTTGCCATCAACAGCGTTCGGTCTGTACTTGATGTTCAAGCGTCTTGCTTGGTAATCTGTACAGTTGGAAGCGCTAGAAATCTCACCGTATCGCTCCAAAGCGGGCATCCACGCCTCGACGTCGTACTTTCTGTAAGCAGGCGCGCCCAAATCTTCCGTAGGCATGTCCAATACCTTGAAGTGGAACCCGAGTTCCTCAAACATCTCAGTCTCAATCCCAATCAGCTCCTCGTGAAGGGCATCAGACTGCTCCGGAGTGGCGATAACGAACATTTCCACTTTGCTAAATTGATGCAATCGATACATACCGCGAGTTTGCGCACCCGCAGCTCCAGCTTCGGTACGGAAGCAATGACTGAATGCAGCCATCTTTATGGGAAGCTTAGCTTCGTCGACAACCTCATCCATGTAGACACCACCAAGAAGCAATTCCGCGGTACCCGCCATGCACAGGTCGGAGTTTTCAATGCTATAGACCTGCGTGTTTTCCGCTCTAGGCTGGAAACCGCACTTTTCAACCACGCTGCTACGAACCATGTCTGGCACCATCATCGGCTTGAATCCTTTGCTCATGACCTTGGCAAATGCCCAGTTAATCAACGCCAACTCCAACATAGCCCCAGCACCGGTGAGGTACACAAAACGGCTGCCGCTTACCTTACTTCCGGTCTCGAAATCGAACATTCCGAGTTTCTCGCCAATATCAACGTGGTTTTGCACTGGAAATGTAAAGTCACGTTGCGCGCCAACCGTCGCTCTCGTCACCGTGTTTTCCTCCGATCCTTCGGGAACATCCGGGTGCGTCAAATTGGGTAACTTTTGTGCCATAATTTGCAACTCCACTTCGAGCGCTGCGAGATCAACTTCAAGCGCCGCGAGTTTGTCCTTGAGCTCTTTACCCTCGGCGACGAGCGCGTCTCGCGTCTCCTTTTCCATCTTCCCCTTCATACTCTTCGCGTTCAAGTTACGCTTTTCCCGAATCTCATCGCACGCAAAGTTCAACGCATTCAACGCTTCATATTTACTCACAATCTCACTCACGTTCACGTCAACTTTACGAACCGTAGCGTTTCTTTGCACCGCCTCCGCGTTGTCCCGCACATACTTGAAATCAATCGCCGCCTTCCACGCCAACTGCGGCTTTGTCCCATCGTTCGCTCCCGTCGACGACGACGCGGGCGCCGCCGCCGCAGACGCAGACGCATGTGCGTACATCCGTCGTCGTGCGTTCGCCCCGTTCACCACATAGGCTGGAAACGACGCCGGCGGTGTCCCGAATCCTCTATGCGCCGCGAGCGGTGCGCCTCGCGCGAACGCGGCGACGCGGGCGCACGCGCGCGCGGGGCGCGCCACGACGAGCGCGCGGTGCATGACGAATGAAGTGCGTGCGTGTGCGTGCGTTCGTGCGTGCGCGTCGCGCGGACGTGCGGTGCGCGTTGTGCGGGTTCGCGCGAGCGACGCGTGCGCGCGAGGGCGGTGACGTCAGGGCTGCTTTTGTGGATGACATCGCTGAGGCTTGCATAGGACTATGAATGTTTACAATGCGTGCTACCAAATTGGAAGGTTTGCGCGTCGTGTTACGTCAACTGCGCGGCTAGGAATTCTAAAATTTGATCGACTTCGGCCATGGCACCGATGCCGACGTCACCGCAGGCGAGACGCTTCTCAATAGGCTCGCACCAACGCGCGGCGCCGCGAGAGACGTCGTCGAGCGCGGCGCGGTGTCGACTGGTAAACGGGTTGTTCCACATCTGTGTGTTCATAGCCGGGGCTAAGACCACGGGTTTATTGAAGTCCCATGCGCGCAATACGCACGTGAGCAAGTTATCACATAAACCGTTGGCGAATTTGGCGAGGGTATTTGCACTGAGAGGCGCGACGAGGAGAATGTCGGCCCACTTGGCCAAGTCGATGTGCAACACCGGGTCACCGATTTGTCGCCACTGTGCCCACTCATCGTCGTCCCCGTACACGCACGCTCGATCAATACCTGCACGGGTAATGTCTCCATCGAGCACGAACTGCTTGGCGGCATTCGTGAGGATAACCTTGACGTCGTACCCGGCCTCTACCAACGCCTCGACGAGCGCCGAGAAGCGCGTGCTCGCGACGCTCCCGGTGAACCCAACTAATACTTTCGTCATCGTCTCACTCACACTCAACTCGTACTACTGACGACGAAATATATATATATCCTAGCGCTTAATCCTCGTCCTCTTCCCGTCGTCGTCGTTCTTTCAACCGCTCGTTCGACGCTCGAGCTCTGCTCAAATTCTCCCTCGCCTTCCACAACTTTTGTTCGCGCAAGCACGCGTCGAGCGCCCACTTCTCGTCGTTACACGCCCCGAACACCTTGCCTATTGGGTTGGTGTCGTGACACCGCTTAAACGCAATCACCACCTCGCGGCACTTTGGGTGGTTTTCGAGCGTCAGCGGCGGGTGCATGGACGCGCGCGGGGCTCTGGCGGTGCACACCACGCGAGGACGCACACTGGGACACCGGTCCCACCGTGGTCCCACTGGGACATCGACATCGACATCGACATCGACGACGGTAAAAGTAAAAACCGGTGAAAACGCGTTGGGTGCACTTTTTGGCGCGTTGCGTGTGGGCGCGCGTCGCACCGCACAGCTCGACGCGGCGGCGAAGGAGGAGGAGGAGAACGACGACGACGACGACGACGACGACGACGACGACGAGGGCGACGAGTGAATAGTAGCGCGCGGTCGTCGCCATGCGCGCCTCGGATGTGTTCCTCACCGTGCTCGCTCCCTTGCTCGGGTCGCTGCTCGCGCAGGTTATGTTTTTGTCTCCACTGCCAAAGATTCAAGCGCTGAGGAAAACGCAAGCGATTGAGAGCGGTATTGGGGAGTTGAACCCGCTTCCGTACCCGTTCGCGGCGGCGAATTGCGCGGCGTGGTTGATGTACGGCGCGATTAGTGGGAATTATTGGGTGTACGTTCCGAATGGTACTGGTTTCTTGATTTCATTGTATTACACTGGCGCGGTGTACGGGTTGGATGCGCGTTGGCGAGAACGAATGGAACGCCTCATGGGGGTGTTGGTAGTATTACTGCTGTTTGTGGGGATGATAGTATCGTGCGTTTTACGAGATTCGAGCGAAAACGTCAAGCTCACGGTGACGGGTTCGGTGTGTAATGCCATTTTGGTGGTGTATTATTCGGCGCCGCTGAGCACGGTTGCAGAGGTTGTGCGAACGCGTGATAGCAAGAGCTTTTACTTTCCACTGACGTTCATGAATGGTGTCAACGGCCTGTGCTGGTTCGGCTACGGGCTCGCACTAGGTGATTGGTTCATCGCGGCGCCCAACTTGTTTGGCTCGGTGCTAAGCGCAGTGCAAATGGTGTTGATTTTCATGTATCCGTCATCGAAGCGGTTGTCGATAACCACTGCGACATCCAGCGAAGGATTGGTGAGCATGGTGTCGCCGCTTTAGTCGCACATTGAGATAGAAAGTAGATGAGAGCGCATAGAAGCACACGTAAGAGCCATATGCATTAGTCGATTCATTTGTAGTAGTAAAGCACAGATTTTTTTTTTTGCAATTTGTTTACGCTAACGTTTTTCCTCACATACATACGAGTCCAGTCGCATCTTGTCCAACCTTTCCTAAGTTACACACACCGCACACGCTGCCAGCTTGCTCAACGCAGAACGGCGCGCCACAAGTAGGGCACGTTTCGTTCTTAGTGCCCTTGTAAATTGGCACGAAAGTGGAGGAGCAGATGACGAACGGGTTGCGAGCGTCGTAGTTGAGCTCGATTTCATCCTTGGGCGCGCGCTCGCACGCTTGCAACACTTGCTTTGCCTGTTGAGCAACCTTAACAGGAGGGTTCAACTCGAGCAAGCGACGACAGAAAGTTGCCGCGGTAGCGTAGTTCTTCAACTTGAAGAAAATAGACATAGCCGAACGCAATGAAAGCGAGACATGGATGGGCTGCATGGGCACGTGAGTGAAATACGCCGCAAGCTCGGCTTGGCGATTGGGATCATCCTTGACCTCCTTTCTAGCGATTTCAATTCTCAACGCACACGCATACTCGCGCGCCACCTTCAAGATCTCTTCAACGTGATCGACTTCACTCTTGTTTTCGACACTCAATAACGTGACGGAATGAATGATGTTGACAAAGATCTTCAGCGCTTCAACAAATTTACCTTCAGTGGTCAACTTGTACGCAGCCTTGAGTCGTTCATCGAGAATGGACGGCGAGCAAATCATGGCCGGCGGCAACACGCCTCTAGCACTCGATGACCAACCACGACCAAGCGGAAGGGACATGCTAGGAGCTTCGGGCATACCTTCAATGGTCGTGTGCGAAGCGTATGCCAAATCAACAAAGAGCTGCTTGAGCGGCGCAAAGTTGACGATACCCAACTGGCGGTTGAGCAACTTCATCGCGCTATCGAAATCACCAGCGGCAACGAAATCGCCAGCAACGGATGTCTTTTCAGTCCAGCGTTGAGACGGCGGCACTCCAGCAGTCGGTGCGATGAATACATCGCTATCAAAACCATCATGGCCTTGCGCACCCGAGGCGTCACCCATCAACTCCTCCGGAACTTCCAAATCATCCATATCCCAACCATCATCCTCGTTGTCAATGTCTTCGTCGCGCTCTTCGTCAACGATACCTGCCATAGCGAGTGGATCGACTCGTTCTTCATCGCCCATATCAACATCCGCATCACCCCAGCCGAGTCCCCCACCTTCGCTCGCAAAGACGTCTTCTTCAGCGTAAGCATCCCCGGCAATCTCACCAGAGAGCATACCTTCAAAGAAGCCCTTGGAAACTGGAAGCAGCGGCCAGTTGTCGCCCTTGAGAAGCGGTTTTGGCGGGACAAGCAATTTTCCTAACCCATCGACCTCAGGAATCGCAGCTCCGGCTTCAGTTAGCATCTCTGCAATTCGGGTCGCATCTTCTTCTAAGCCGTGCGTCTTCGCCGTCAAATACGCAAGCGGGTAATGACCCACTTGCTCTAAAACCTTGACTCGTTCAGCTACGTTACCGAGGTACAAGGCGTTGTGAAATTGTCCCATGACATCGGAGCGCATCTCTGAAATTTTCAACATCTTGCTCAACTTCTCAACGTTACCAGTGATGAGATACAAGAAGGAGAGTCGTTCGAAGTTCTTCGTCTTTTGATACGCGAACTCTACAATCTGGTGGTTCCCTTGGCGCAACGCTTCAACCCCAAGCTTATGCCAGGTATCTTTCTCGTCCATTTCTTGGGCACTCGCGAGAGCGACTTCAATGTTACCGCATTCAAGCGCCAACTCGAAACGGGTTCGTTCATCCTGCACACGAAAAAAAATCAAGAGTCAGTGTCGGCAATTGTATCAAAGCAAGGCGGTATTAAAGAGGGAAAAAGAAGCGCCAAGTGGATGATCGCTCATTCAAAAAATAAGCGAACAAGAAATCTTCATGAACTCTCGGCATTCACCAAGGAAGGATCTGTAAGGTTGTGTATAATCATTGCGATCGTACCACGCAGCAGTTTGCGGGGGGAAAAACAAGGTGAGACTAATACGTACCTGAACGAAATGCAACGCAATTTCCGGGTAGCCTTTTTGTTGTAAGTAAGCAATGATCGATTGACCGCATAGCTGACCACTTTTGATCATCGCAAGCACTTGATCGAAACGCTTAGCGTTAAGCGCAAGCTTGAACATGTACTCGGATGGATCAAACTGGATTTGACGGCTGCGGCCGTCGCGGTCCAGGCAATACACAACGTTACCGAACACCTTAGTGAGGTAGACTGGGTTATCTAATGTGCGAATAATGCCAGAATCGCCATTGGGTAACGCATATTTGATGTGGTTCAGCGTGGTGTAAATGAATACACCGTTATCATCCCAAGCACCAGACTTGACGCGAATGGTTTCGTGCACAGTGACCGAGTGGCCCAAGCGACGATCGGCGAGAACGATGGCATGCTTGCTCAGTAAGGCGACGCGACTCATATCGGTCGACCATACGACGTACTTGATGTAAGGCGTCGCAAGCTCCGCAATCGCAGCGCGCTGCTGGAGATCAAACAAAATCATCTTGTCTTCAGAACGGCACAAGAGGGAACCAGTACCGGCGTGGAAGATGTTATCAGTCGTCGTGCACGGTGCCGGACACTTCTTCGTCATTTCATTATCAAGGTTCTTGATGATGATGTTGTTCGATTGCTTGTCCAATACGGCGAAACGGTTTCTTGCGACGAAAACGGCACCAACACCATTGCCACGTCGCGAGTCACCCACGACTTCGCCTCGTCCACCATCCTTTGGCAACATGAACAACTCGTAGCTCTCACCACCGGCGTCGTATGTGATCAAAATCGCGTTTTCTGCCGGGTTGTATGACATTGTTCTCGGTGCAGTGTTGGGCCCGCCGACAGTACGGCGGATCGACACGAGAGGGTTGTCGCGTTGAGACTGGAAATCGTAGCATCGTAAATAACGGTCCTTGACGTAGAACAAGTTCCCTTGGTGCGACGTGTAAGCTGGGCGCTCGCGCTCGAGCTTAAACACAATCATACCACTATCGTGACCAGCAGCCAATAAGTTGACCTCGGGGTGTGCAGCAAGAATCCAGAACCTATCATGCTCGCGTCGGAACGTTTGCGCGTCGGCTCTCTTCGACATGTCCCACACTCTAATCGACTTATCTTCTGAGTTGGAAACAATGACATCTTGTCTGGCGTGGAACACGACGCAGCTCACGTTGTTGACGTGCCCGCGAAGGGAGTCGACTTCCCAAGCCTTGGTGTCATTCATGCGCCACAACTTGACTTGACGATCGTCCGCGCCAGAGACAATCAAAGGCAACGTCGGGTGGAACGACGCCCAATTCACCCCGCGATCGTGCCCTTCTAAGATGTACTTCACCACAGTGTCCCCGCCACCAAACAAGTCGTTGTTCATTTGCGGCATGCGAAGCTCTTCAGCTGGCGAAACACTCTTGCGTCGAAGACCGCTAATGTCCCACACGCGAACCGTTTGATCAAGCGATGCGGACACCACCAAGTCATCCTTGTGGTGGAAGCGCGCACACATCACATAGTGATTGTGCCCAGTCAACACCGCAATCGAACTTCTACTTTGCCAGTTCCAAATACGGATCGTCTGGTCGTCGCTCGCCGACACAATCCACGGATACTCGGGGTGGAATTCCACCGTACGAATGTAGTCCAAGTGCCCTAACAACGTAAACATACACCGTCTGAGCTTATATGACCACACCTTAATCTTGTAATCATCCCCGCCTGACACGAAAAGCGGTTGCGAGCTATGAAAGTGCACCCCGCGCACTGGTCCTTCGTGTTCGTCGAAACGATCGATGAGCGTCCCCATGCGGTAGTCCCACAGCTGGATCACCCCCGAGTGCAATGACGCCAAGATCCATGGTCGTTTCGGGTGAAAGGTCAAGCCTTTCACGCGGTTCGACTTGGTCTCAAACTTCGTGAGCATCGTGTTCGATGTGTCACGCTCACGCGTCGACGCCTACGTTCGTATGCGCGCGCGTATTCGCGGTACAATCACCAACGATCTGTCCGAGTCGTTATGGGAGCACTCTCGACGATTACGACGACTTAACGACGTACACGCGCGCGTCGCGTGCGTCTGTAGATGTGTGCGTGTGTCGTGCACGCACCCACGCACGTCCAACGCCGCGCGCTTCTGCGAGCGTCGTTATGAAGAGTGGGTGCTTGAGCGGTCAGCGTTTCGGTGGTGCGCTGCGGAACACCATCTAGCAACCCTAAGCCTCGGTTGCGCGCGCGCGCGCGACAGCCCAAATGGTTACCAGTTGCGCAAAAGATACAAATATAACCATGATACATAACAGCTAACGACAACTAAATGATTCAGGGTACTGACCCGGATGACAAACGCCAGCGCTTTCACGCGCGATAGGCTTCCATTTTTGAACTGAGCAGCTTCCAAACTTCACATTTGTATCGCTTGGAGGCGTCCGTTTCGGTGACGGTGCGATCAGGATGGAACTGTAACGCAGCTTTTTTGTACGCTGAGCGCACTGCGGCTGCAGTTGACGAACTTGGAGGGATACCAACCAATTTCAGGATTTCAATTAAGCCTTTGGTTTCGAGAATCTCGATTGATGGCGGCACCGCTTGATGCGACGCGTGCATTCGCGGCGTTGCTTGAGGAGATTGCCGATCGCTTGTTGCACTATTCGTGGTATTTTGAGACGTCGAACACGACTCACGGGGTACTTTCTCCCGTCCTACGTCCGCGCGTTTCGCCTCTGCATTCCTTGCGCGCATTTCTCGCTCCCATCTATCCCGTTGATATCTCTCGGCGTCGGAGTCCCGTCCAGCTGTCGACGAGCGCGCAAAGCTTGCTGATCCACCATTCATCGTTGCCGCGCGAGAAAAGTGGTTTGAAGAGCCATTGTCACGATAATTACCATTCAGATCCTGTTTCACGGTACGCTTGTCCTCTGGGTTCGCCTTACGAACTGCCTCGGCGCGACGGCGCAGCTCGGCGCGTTCGCGCTCGGCATCTGGACTCGTCCCTGAGCCTTCCGTCATCCTTCCTAAAGCTAAATCTACATCCCATCCAACGTTTCTAAGCCAGGCTACGGCGCGCGTTGGTCTAGATTTCGTCTTCGCCATAATCACGCACACATCATTCGCTCGCATAGCGTCCCCGTCAAGCAAGTCGACCACGTTGTCGGCGTCGGCTTGAGAAATCCCATGTCTTTTACGTAACTTCGACGACAGGGCATGTTTCTCGATCCTATCCGCTGCGACTTCGAAATCTTCTTCCACGTATTCTTCCATTACCGGTGATGGACGTTGCACCGGTGGTGCACGCACCGGCGCCTCTCGCGTCGGCACTAGCCTGGAAGTCGATGGGAATTCTCCCCCGTTGTCCGGTCGTCTCTGAGCCGCCCCCGGCGCACGCGTGGACGTCGATGCGGACAACTCCAAGGCTATTCGGAGCTGTTCCATTTCTTCCTCGTATGACTGAGGGATGTGCGCGCGATAGGACCCCATGGGTACGGTGCGGTGCGGACCGCCCGACGCCACGGAGTGAAGTCAGGTGGTTACGAGAGTTGCACTTTCTTTCGTTGTCTTTGCAACAAGCTACTAGTATATTGTGCTAATACTATGCGTCGAGTCTTGCGGCACTCAACGACCTAGTTCGTTTCTTAATTGGGCTATTTCCTGCGCCATTTCCAATTGAAGTTGACGCATTTCGGCAAACATTTGTGCAGTTTCATCCACCGTAGACTGGTGCTGTCGCAACAGTTCGAGGTGCAAGTCTCGCACTTGAGCTCGCAAGGCGTCACCGAGCTTCTCGGTTGCGTTTTCTATGATGGTTTCTAATTCCTTTGTGCTCACACTCGATGTTTGATCAATCCTTGTAGTCGCGAGATCACGCGATACCGCATCGACAACAGGAGCGGGCGCTGGAGCGGGCTCATGCAGCAAACGCGATTTCGCGGCGATGGGCGTCATCGGCGAGTCTGGTATGTTGTCCCCGCGTGATGGCGTTTTCTCAACTTGGAATGACTGTGGAATGGGATGTTGCCAACTTAATGCTTCAACGCCACCATCGTGCGCTTTTATGTCATAAATCTGGCACGTTGCGACGTCAGCTCCGCCACTAATCTTTCTCGTATCCAACCATGAAATGCGTCCGTCAGAGGTACCCACAGCAAGCGCAAACCCGGAATAGTGCCAGCACATGCTCGTCGCCTGACAACCCTTGAACGTTAACGCCCCTGAAGGCGTCGGTGAGGTGATGTCCTGAAGAACCACCCGTCCGTCGCTTTTGACGTACCCCAACAGTCCTGGGACAGTTGGTGAAAATTCAACTTGGTAGCACTCAGATCCTCTCACGGTGAGTGTCGATTGCAGCTGCCCTGCTTCGATGTCCCAGAGTCGTACGGTACCATCCATGCACGCTGAAACTAAATGCTGCGGTGAGTACTTTGAGAAATCGATAGATGTTACTCCACTGAGCGTCGGTGGCGTGAGTCGCCCCGTTTGCGCGCCGCTTTCAACGTCGTGCACGAGCACCACCCCTGATGCGCTTCCACTGCCTAACACTCGTCCAAACTCCCCATACTTCACCGTGTTTACCGCACTATCATGTCCCGTGAGCACTCGATGCTTCTTGCGTCGCCTCAAGTCCCACACCGCGACTTCCTCTTGCGCCGCGCTCCCACCCGTCGCCAAGTATCGACTCCCTGGACTGAAATCAATCCCATACACCTCACCAATATCCAACTCCTCCTCGGGTATCGTCCCTAACAGCGTCAGCGATTCATCCGGTTTATATAAATGCACCCCACCAGAAACCCCCGCGGTGGCGAGCGCGCCATTCGTCGGCGACCATCGCACGCAATGCCTCTCGCACGTCGCCTGCACTCGCCCGACGCATCGCACGTCGTTCGGTTCGGGTGCGAATGTTTTCACTTCATACCCCGACTGCGCGGACGTCGACGACCGCCCGGCGCTGGCGAGAATCATGGACTCTCGCCCCATGATGTGCCGTTCGCGACGACGACGTGTGACGTGTGACGTGACGACGACGTGCGACGACACGACTGTTGACTCGAGTCGCACGCATTTGAAATGTGGACATGCCAAATGTCCGAATAGTGCTCGACCACGCGACGAGACGCGGGCGACGCGATAGCGCGCGACGCGGCGGCTGGACGTGGTCGAGAGCGACCGAGGGTGTCGTCGCGCGCGTGTGTGCGCGTGTGTGTGCGTGATATCGCACGACCGCTCACGGAAGGGGGTCATTCGTCGCCAACGACGCCAACGACGGGCGTCGTTGGATTGTTTGTTTAGTGTTGCGGGAGAGTGCCTAGAGGAGTAAGGGTGCAGTAGCGATGAGCGTTGAGAGCCGTACACCGTTTTCGGCGCGTGATCGCACGTCGTGGGTGACTGTATTTGTGACGTTTATCAATTTTTCGGCGTTTCATGCGGTTCGAGAGGGGTACGCGGCGTCAAAGAGCGTCATGGCGAGCTCAATGAAGTATCCCACAGTTTTGCTCGGAGTCATCGACGCCACGTTCTGTATCTCTTATGCTATTGGATTATTCTTTAGTGGTTTGATAGGAAAAAAATACGGCATAAAAAAGGTCATCATGGTGAGCTTTGCGTCGACTGCTTCTTTGAGTTTAGCATTTGGAGTGCTCAACGGGTACGTGTTCACGACGCCGACAACGTCTACGCAGGCGTGGGAAACGGCGCTGGTGAGTCATCTTCCGATTTGGGTGCTATCGGGATTCATGCAATCGTTGGCATATCCTAATTTTATTGCCCTATTGAGCGATGTCATTGAGCCGTCGTTCTGTGGAATTGTGATTTCGATTTGGGCGATAGTCTCACCCGTAGGAGACATTATCGGTTTGGAAGCGGCTAAGAAAGTGTTGCAAAGTGGGGATGAAAATTGGCCTTACATCATGTTCCTTGCAGCTGCATTCATGATGTTCAATTTTTTCTTATTCGTGATATTTGTTGTGCCAGTCAAAGTGAACATAGATAATACCGAAGAGGAAGGCGTTCAGCAAGCGTTACTTGGCAACGACAACGACGTCGAAAGTTCAGCAACAAGGCGATCTCCAACGTTGAAAGAACTGATGTGGAACGTGTGGAACATTCCAGGGGTGATCGACTTTGCACTTTCGGTCATGTGCTTGAAGGTTGTGGTGACCTCCGTGCTATTTTGGCTTCCATACTATATGGATAAACGCTTCGACTCTCACGGGTCGTCAATTCTGTCTACACAGGTGTTTGATGTATCGCTCATCGTGGGCATGATACTTACTGCAGCTGCTCAACGTGCGATGGGCCAAAATCGATGGGTGCCTATTTTCATGACAAGCTTGTTTATTGGCATCATTCCCATCGCCCTCGTTCCTCTTGCCACGACACTCCATTGGACTGTGGTGTGCATTTTCTTCTCTGGCGCGTTGATTGGCCCTTCGAGCGCCTTGTTCGCAAGCGTGATGGGAGCCGACATTGGCAAGCGTGCCCAAACTTTTGGCACGGGAAATATCGTAGGAGTCATATCGGGTTTCATTGATTCTTCAGGAGCTGTGGGAAGTGGTTTAGGTCAACTTCTTGTTGGCTTTGTCGCTAGTTCTGCCGGGTGGACTGTAGTCTTCGAGATGTTGGCAGCTTTCACCGCACTTGGAGCATTATGTCTCATCAGAGTACGAAAGTTAGAAAATGAACGAAACGATTAAGTCGATCCACTCGACGTGTATCATACTTGCAACATATCTTAGAATTATGAGTTGAATTGGACGTTAATAACTGCACCTACCGGTAAATGGATTTTTAATAAAATTACCTACCGGTACCCGGTACCAGGTAACTATCACATGCTAAAAGAACGCTCTTCTAAAAAACCTACGTCGTCGTGTCTACGAGACACAAACTGTGATTGAAACCAAGTGACACGTCCTTGACTTCACCAGGAATGGGAACATACTGAGGCTCCCAAAAATCAAATTCATTTCCTAATCCTAACTGCCCTCCACTGGACATTTGTTCGTCTGAGTGCGATCCTACACTTCCTCCAAATCCCCACGAAAATAGTTTCCCGTCAGCTATACCCGCAGAATGCTTCCACCCCGCAGCGATCTTGGTCCAGCCTTGCGAACTCAACTTAATCGGCTTAGGAACTGCAGACTTTCCGTCTCCATTGCGACCGAGACCGAGTTCACCGTGTTGATTTGCTCCCCATGACATTGCACCGGCATTTGTATTCGCGAGCGTATGCAAACCACCACACGCGACATCATGAACGATCTGTAGCGACTGAACGCGTGACGGCGTAGACTGATATTCGCATGTTTCATCTAAACCAAGCTGATTGAACCGGCCTTGTCCCCAAGTATACAAGTCTCCGACTGAATTAATACATGCAGAGTGCGCATACCCAGCGGCGATAGTTACAATGTTTTGTTCAGCAAGAGCTCGAACGACCCGGGGCTTTGATTCCACTTTCGCGCTACGATAAAACCAGCCTTTCTCCCAGGTGTCATTCTCACCGTGTCCTAGCACGCCATCTGTAGAACTTCCCCAAGAAAATACCCGTCCTTCTGTGCATACAGCGATGGTGTGCTCTGCCCCACAGGCAACGTGTTTTACTTTAGCCTCCCTCGCGAGCACTTCGATCTTTGAAGGAACAAATCTATTCAATTCCCCGCTGCCTAGTTGACCTCCCGTATTTCTTCCAAAGCTCCACACCTGACCATCGACGTCCACGCACACTGTGTGATGGTGACCTGTCGCAACAAACACAATCTGCGCATCCAACTCAACCAACTTTGGTTCACAGGCAAACTGCATGTTGGCTGAGTGCCCCAGCTGTCCGAAGTCGTTCAACCCACACGTGAACACATGACCGCAGGCTGTCAAGAATGCACTATGCGAACCACCGGCAGCGACCTGGCGCACGTCTATTCCGTCTAACGCCGCTATCGGATGAAACGTCTGCAACGAACGTAAAGTCTGTTCTCCGAAATCATCCGTCGTCGCCTCGTGACCAAGTCGTCCAAAATCACCGTTTCCCGCACTAAGCGCTATATACGTACGACTTTGCGACGCTGGAGCGATCACGCGCCGACTAAGTGCACGGAGCATGCGTGTACGCAGGCACGACGCGGCGGCGGAGAAGTGAGGGAAGGATGATATATTGAGCGCTGACTGTTTTTTATCAATATGCTTTTCTAACGAGATATCTGGATTATTCGCTTGACACGGGCTTCAATCGTGTGACCTTACCGATTGCAATTGTTCTTCCTTCGTCGCGCAAAGTGAACCGGCCAAGCTGGGCGTAATCGGCAAACTTTTCGACGCACACTGGTTGAGCAAAGCGGATGCGAACGTTACCTAAACTTCCGCTCTTCAAAAACCTGGGCTTACCTTCCTTAGGCTTGCGCGTCTTGGGGTCAATTTCGGACACCAATTTAGTGACTTCGATTTCTTCCGTGGCTGAGTGGATATGAATCACAGCTTTGTAACCCTTGGTGAACACTGAGTTGTGCTCAAGTAACTCCAAGAGAGCCAATTGACATTCTATTTCTTCGCAGATATGAATGGGTTCCTTCGGGGCGCAGAGCACAAAACCGGGCTGAATATCTGATTCACTGACGCCAGTCACCTTCAACCGAACGTTCTCACCAGGTAAGCATTTCTTGCACTCAACTTCGTCTCGATACAACTGCGCAACCTTGCACACCGCTTTATTGGGCATCAACATCAGTGTCTGACCGACTCTGCAAGTGCCTGACTCTATTTTACCCATGACCATCGCCCCTGATTCGTTGTACTTGTCCATAACTGGCATGCGGAACGGCGCTGCGGGATCTCTGGCGACGGTTTGCAGATCATCAAGAGTGTCGAAAAGGGATTTGCCTTCGTACCACGGGCAAACATCGGCAGATACTTTATTCTTCATGTTGGCACCAGTCAAACCAGAGATGGGACAAAAGCTAACATCCGCATCGAGTTTGTATCCGCACTGCTTCAAGAACGGCGAGAGCTTCGTTTTGATTTCATCGTAGCGCTCCTTATCCCAGTTTGTTGACGGATCATCCATCTTGTTGATAACGACGACCAACTTAGAAACGCCCAAAGTCTTCGCCAACTGCGCGTGTTCACGCGTCTGACCACCCTTGTCGAAACCAGTTTCGAATTCACCCTTACGGGACGAAATAACAAGCACGCCCACATCGGCTTGGGCAGTACCCGCGATCATATTCGGGACATAGTTTTTGTGTCCAGGCGCATCCAACACTGTGTAACGCTTCTTCTCCGTCTCAAAGTTCGCGCGACCGACTTCGACTGTCTTACCTTTCGCACGCTCTTCTTCACTGGTATCCATAATATAAGCCATGTACCACGAGTCACGGTTCTTTTCTTTAGCTTCTCTCTCGTACTTTTGGATCACGCGGTCGTCGACTTGTCCAGACAAGAACAAGATCTGACCACCAATTGTGGACTTACCCGCATCGACGTGACCAATAAACACTAAATTCAAGTGTTCGCGGGCATCGAAGCTCGCATCTTCTTCATCTTCAACGGGATCATCCTCAATCACAAGCTCTTCAACCTTTTGCGCAACCTTTTCCACCTTAGCGGCGACGGGAGACTCCTTCGCCTCAGTCGCTGTCTCGGCCGCTGCCGCGGGCTCAGCTGCAGCCTTCGCGGGTCCACCAATGGACACCTCCTTCGCAGGTCCACCAATAGACAATGAAACCGCCTTCGCCGGTCCGCCAATGGACACCGACTTCGCCGGTCCCCCGATGGACACCTCCTTTGCGGGACCGCCGATGGTGAGCGACGCCGCCTTCGCCGGCGGTGCCCCAGCAGGCGGTGGCGGCGCACCACCCTCGCCCCCAGCCACGGGCGTCACCGTGCGCGGCTTAAACTCAAATGCTGCCGCGGATGGAGAGAACGAAAACGCCGCCGCGTTGGCCGAAAGCTTCGGCTTGGGTTGTTCCTCAGCCGCGTCTTCGGTGTGATCCCCCATGACGTCTGTGTGACTCTAGTTTGTGTGATTGACGACGACGACGACGACGACGCCGACCGACGGGCGAGCGAGGTGTGATGCGGTGTGTGCGCTACGTTAATCAACAACGACCACGACGCGGTGGCGAGAGAACGCGCGCGTGCGTGTGTGCGTCGCCCGTCACCCGCATCGCCGCCGATGGCATCGGTTTTCGGTTTAGGGTGTCCACATGTCCGAACTTTTCCAATCCACAGATTCATTCCGCGAGCGTTACTCGATTGAACGTTGCCTAAAAACTGGTGCGCGAGGGGCACGCGTGGGTGGGACATACGCACGACGAGAGCGTGTGGACGTCACAACATGGTGGCACACTACACCGTATGACATTTGATTCATATCAACACAATATATCGTCGCGAAGAGGATTTGGTGGGGCGTGCGTGAGATTTTTAAAGTTGGAGTTGTCCAAGGACGACGACGACGTCGCGAGAGAATTGCGCGAGGACAAAGATGCTCAAAAACGAAACCGGGGGAAATCAAGGCGACGAGGACGTGGAGCAAAACTTGATCATCATGAGAAAAATGCTGGTGACAATACGCAATCGCGCGCAATGCTGGAGAGTGCGTTCATGGAATGGCTCGAGAAAGATGGAGGCACCTTTGTACGGCGCAAAAAAGTCGACGCCAGCGAAAACTTTGACGTTGCTGACAATGTCTCCGATGAGATCGATTACGACTTGTTCGACGCGATGGCGGGTTCAGATGACGATTTCATACCTGCTCTTCGCGTGAACTGTGATGAAAATGACAACACGGGGTTCGACTTCGATTTCCCTCGTGAGTTTGCCATAGCGCAAAAACGCCGCAGCTCTGTTGAATTCCAAACCTGGCTTCAGAGCGTTTCCAACTTGTCAGCCGACGACAACACGGCGTCTTCGGATGACGTACAATAAAAATGAATAATATGAATGCGCCGCTCGCTGTATTTGAATAATGTTTGTAAAATTCTGTCCTGATGGTTATATTTAAAATGACAACTCTCTCGCCTCTCTCGCTTGTTCGCGCTATCCCCTCTCGTGTGCTCTACACCTGTGTTTTAGTTTTATTGCCCAATCAAACCCGCGGCGTTGGCCACGAGTAAGATGATGAACGGAATAGTGATACCACCGATACCAATCAACGCCATGGGATCCTTCAACGGGTTTTGCCCCTCCTTCTCGGCTTCCGACAACCACGCGCCCTCTTTTTCGTTTTCGCGCAAAATTGGTCCATCCAATTTACGGTCCGGCTTGGCCCGCACGACGACGGCGTGACGCGCGGACGTTCGTCCCATGGCGCTCTTCATCGTCGTCGTCTTCGTCTTCGCGTTCACTCGCGCGTGCCCCGTCGTAGCGTTTATCGCCGTCACTCGCACGGTAAACATCGTCGTCGTCGTCGTCGTCCCTCGGTCCACGTCACGCGCGCGCGAGGTCTGCGGACGGCACACGACCCCGCGCCCCGTCGCAAACCCGTCGTCGTCGTCGTCGTCCGACTGGTGCACGTACGAAGCACCACCACACACCCATGTGAGGTTGATGGTGCGTGCACCACCACGGCGGTGTGCATGCATCGTGATTATTATAGGCCTCCATTCGCGTGCACTATGGGTGACCGACCGACCACCACGACCACCACGACCACCACGACCT
>Ga0181558_10000159_pt1 | contig 58829 bp, 46 predicted proteins | sample 011ome_22_FD_133754 | JGI IMG/M metagenome (GOLD analysis project Ga0181558, IMG submission 133754) | Coastal salt marsh microbial communities from the Groves Creek Marsh, Skidaway Island, Georgia - 011507BT metaG (megahit assembly) | ecosystem: Environmental > Aquatic > Marine > Intertidal... | reverse complement strand
TGCTCCTCTTTCAGAAAACGCTATTTGTTGGGGACTTTGTACGATTGGTGTTGTTTGGGGCACTCAACCTACTGTAATCAGCGATCCTTCTCCCATAAATGCAGGAGCCACGGTTCTTTATTCAGGACATTTGTACCCCAAATTAGATCACGGTACGAGCGAGTTTAGATATGTGTTTTATGACGTAGCAAACCCTACGGATAGTACTTGGGTGGACGTAACCTTTAACATTACCAACCCTAACATGGTAAGCCTGGATGAAGCAAAAAAAGAAACTTCTTTGTCACTTTTTCCAAATCCAGCAACTACAGAATTAAACGTTAAGTTGAACTCTAATGAACACAACAAAAGAGTTGAAATAATCGATCTTTTGGGAAAACAAGTGTATAATAAAATAGTCCCTACTGACAATGCAAACTTTAAGATCAACACGAGTAATTTTAATCCTGGAATTTATTTCGTGTCTGTAAAATCAGACAACAAAGCCATAAAAACAGAAAAAATTATTATTACACAATAAGTCGATTCATATCTTATTCAAAAAGAGGAGCTAAGAAGCTCCTCTTTTTTTTTGAAATATACTCAGGTAGTGACCGAAATACTTGATAAATCCTTATATTTATCGCTTTCATAAAAATTTATTCAATAAATGATCACTTATCTGAACGGAAAATTAGTAGAAAAAAACCCTGCAAACGTAGTGATTGAGTGTAATGGAATTGGGTATTACGTTCACATATCACTACAAACTTATTCCAAAATAGGGGACCAAGAATTGTGTAAAATCTATACGTATCTCTCCATCAAAGAAGACTCGCATACTCTTTATGGATTTGCAGACACCCAAGAAAGAGAGTTGTTCAAACAATTAATTTCTGTTTCTGGAGTTGGTACAAACACGGCTCGGATGATGCTATCCTCTATGACTTCCAGCGAACTTGTTTCTTCCATTGCTTCCAATAACGTTACCTCACTCACAAGCATCAAAGGAATAGGCGGTAAGACTGCTCAGCGAATCATTTTGGACCTGAAAGATAAAATTCTTAAAACATCTGACACGTTAGACAACAAATCAGGATTAATGAACAATACAATTAAAAATGAAGCGTTATCTGCTCTTGTAGTATTAGGATTTGACAAAAAAATGGCTGAATCCGCCCTAACCAAGATTTTGTTAAAAGAGCCAAACATTACGAATGTTGAAGAATTAATTAAAAAAAGTTTGAAAACTTTCTAAGAAAACTTTGAATCAGCAAACGAACATATCAATCAGAATTTTTCTGCTCATTGCATTGTCCTCTCTCTTTTTTGCGGGATATTCTTTGAAAGATGAGCCCAATATCGGAAAAGTCTACGTAGAAGAAACTTCGGATTTGTTACTACCTGTAGAGATTGATTCACCCGATATAGAACTTCAATATCCTTACATAAACACAAACAACCAATTTCGAACAAAGTCGAGTATTTTGGGGCTGGAGGACCCTCTCAACATAAAGAGAAGAACAAGATATAATTCGAAAACTGGTCGTTATGAATTCATTACAACCCTCGGAGATAGCAATAGTTTAACTTGGCCTTCTACCATGTCTCTGGAAGAATACCGAAAATACCAAGAGCAAAAAGCACAAGAAGACTACTGGAAAGAAAAAATTGCTGAAGACAACAGTACTAATTCAGGGAGTTTTGTTCCAAAATTAGACCAAAAAAACAGAGAGTTTGGCGATATTTGCGAGGGAAAATTGATTGAAATTAACCCTCAAGGTTCTGCCGAATTAAGATTCGGATTAAACACTACCCGAACCGAGAATCCTGCTATTCCTGTGAAACAAAGACAGCTCACAACTTTTGATTTTGGTCAACAAATTCAACTGAACGTACAGGGTAGTATTTGTGATAAATTCAAGTTAAATTTTAATTACAATACCGAAGCTACATTTGATTTTGAAAACCAAACGAAGCTTGCCTATGAAGGAAATGAAGACCAAATTCTGCAAAAAATTGAAGCAGGGAATGTCACCTACCCAATCCAGAATAGTTTGATTCAAGGAAGTCAAAGTTTGTTTGGATTAAGAACGGACCTTAAATTCGGAAAGCTGAATATCTCGACAGTAGTCTCGCAAAACAGAGGTGAAAGAAAGGAAATCAACATCAAAAATGGAGCTCAACAAAAAGAATATGAATTGCCCATCAATAACTACGAGGCAAACAGGCACTACTTCCTAAACCATTACCACAGAGACAACTACGACAAAGCTATGACCTCTCTGCCGAATGTTTCTTCTCAAGTTAGAATAACAAAAATCGAAGTTTGGGTAACGAACAGAGTCAACGATTTTGATGATACACGAAACATTATTGCGTTTTCGGATTTAGGAGAAACGAAAGTACTAGAGGGGAATCCACAAGGAATTTCTAACCCAAATGATGTACCTTCTAACAATGCTAATGGTTTGTATGGATTTTTATCAAGCACTCCTGGAGCAAGAAATTTAACGACCGTAACTTCTACATTAAATGCTGTAACAGCTGCACCTGGTCCTCTGGTACAAAGCAAACATTACGAAAAGTTGGAAAACGCTCGCTTGTTGTCAGTTTCTGAATACAATTACAATTCGATCTTGGGGTACATTTCCCTCAACCAACCGCTGAATAATGACGAGATTCTGGGAGTTGCGTATCAATATACCTACCAAGGAAAAACCTACCAAGTAGGTGAATTTTCGACTGATGGAATAAAAGGAAATGATGCCTTATTTGTAAAAATGCTTAAAGGGACAGTAAATTCTCCTCAGAACAAAGTATGGGATTTGATGATGAAGAACATCTACTCTATTGGAGCCTACCAAATAAACCAAGAGAACTTTAAACTAGATGTGTGGTACAACAACCCAAAAACAGGAGTTGAAATCAACTACATTCCGCAACCCGGTGTCGACAATAAATTAGTACTCCAGCTTATTGGATCGGACATCATTAACCAACAACAGCAGCCTTATACAGATGGAGTATTCGATTTTATTCCACTTCAATACAACGGAAACAAAGTAGATAATGGAGGAACCATCAATCCACAAAATGGACGAATAATTTTCAGTAAAGTTGAACCCTTTGGTTCATACTTGGAAGAGCAATTACTTTCTGCCGGTGTTTCTCCCAGAGTTGTAGAAACGATAGCTTACAATGAATTGTACGACAGTACCCAAACCATTGCACTGCAATTTCCTGAATTAAACAGATTCAAAATAAAAGGGACCTACGAATCCGCTAATAGTTCCGAAATATCGCTCAACGCCTTTAATATTCCACAAGGATCGGTAACGGTAACAGCGGGAGGTGTGAGATTAGTGGAAAACACAGACTACACAGTTGATTACAATATTGGGAGAGTTAAAATTTTAAATGATGGAGTCTTAAATTCGGGAACCCCTATCAAAATATCGTTGGAGAGTAACTCACTGTTTACCTCGATTCAAAAAACAATGATAGGAACTCATTTTGACTATCAGTTCAACAAAAATTTTAACCTAGGAGCTACAATGCTAAGGTTATCCGAAAAACCAATGACCCAGAAAGTAAACATTGGAGACGAACCAGTGCGAAACACCATGCTCGGGTTGAATGGAAATTTCCAACAAGATGCTCCATTTTTAACGAAGTTAGTTGACCGTATTCCGTTTATTAATACCAAGGAAAAATCAAGCATTACTGCATCGGTAGAAGCTGCTTACCTTATTCCGGGGCATAACCCAGCAATTGGAGACGAAGGCCAATCGTTTATCGATGACTTCGAGGGGAGTCAATCAGCGATTGACATCCGTTCGTTTAATACTTGGGTAATTGCCAGTGTACCTCAAGGTCAGCCAGACTTATTTCCGGAAGCCAGCATAATCGACAATGTGGATTACGGAAAAAACAGAGCACTCATAAACTGGAATGTTTACGATCCTTCTGTTTTTTACGAAGAGAGAGGCTTGGTTCCTGGATATATAGAAGCGGATGCCATACAACACAACCACACCATGCGTCTGGTACAAGAAAGTGAGTTGTTTCCTAATAGAAGTATTGATCCTACTGCAGGTCAAATTGATAGAATTGCCATGTTCAACTTAGCATTCTTCCCTACAGAAAGAGGCCCCTATAATTTCGATACGGATCCTTCTTCAATTTCGAAAGGATTAGCAAACAATGGATTGCTCAATGACCCAAGCTCAAGATGGGGAGGAATTATGCGGCAATTACAAACAAATGATTTTGAAAATGCCAATATAGAATACATCCAATTTTGGATAATGGAACCCTTCAACTCTGCCGGTGGTGGAGATAATGACGATTCTCCTAACTCTACTGGTGGAGAGCTCTACATTAATTTAGGAAATGTATCAGAAGATATTTTGCGAGATGGAATAAAAACATTTGAAAACGGACTTCCCACGGATGGAGTGTTTGACCCTTCAACGCTCACTCAAACAGCTTGGGGAAGAGTTCCTACCGTTCAGCAAATAATCACCGCCTTTGACAATACTCCAGCAAGTAGAATTTTTCAGGACGTAGGAATTGATGGACTTTCAAGCAATCAAGAACAAGCTTTTTATTCGGATTACGTAAATTGGGTTACTGCCTCTTCACTTTCTCCAGCGGCCAAAAACGCACTTCTGAATGATCCTTCGGGAGATGATTATACTTTCTACCGTAACGATGTATACGATAGTCAGACCGCAAATATAATCTCGCGTTACAAAAGGTTTAACGGACTAGAAGGAAACTCAGCAACAGACGAACAATCCCAATCAATAAATGCCGAAGGATACCCTACCTCCAAAACCACATTGCCAGACCTAGAAGACATAAACAGAGATAATAACTTGAACGAAACAGAAAGCTATTATCAATATAAAATCAACTTAAAGCCTGGCGACATGGAAGTTGGTAAAAACTACATTGTAGACAAGGTAATAAGAACACACAAAGCCTCTGGAAAGCAAGTGACCTGGTATCAATTTAGAGTACCAGTAAGAGAACCAAGCAAAGTTATTAACGGAATTCAAGACTTTAGATCCATTCGTTTTATGAGAATATTCATGAAAGGATTCCAGCAACCAGCCATCTTGCGATTTGCACGTCTCGAGTTGTTGAGAGGAACCTGGAGAAGATATGACAAAGACATCGTAGATGACGGAGAATATATTCAGTCTGATCCTTCGGGAACGATTTTTAATATCTCGGCCGTAAATATTGAAGAAAACTCTGAAAGAAATCCAATTAATTACACCTTACCACCAAATTTTCAGAGAGAAATTAACCCAAATTCTGCCGTTCAAGCATACCTTAATGAGCAATCCCTTGAAATGGAGCTATGTGGATTAAAAGATGGTGTGGCGAAAGCGGCTTTCAGAAGTATTGATTTTGATGTATTGAATTACAAAAAAATCAAAATGTTTGTGCACGGTGAACAACATACCATATCAAACGATCCTGTGCAAGATGATGACGTGACAATTTTTGTGAGGATTGGAACCGATTTTCAGTACAATTATTACGAGTATGAAATGCCCATAAAAATGACCGCATACGGAGCAGTCTCTGAATCGGATGTATGGCCTGAGGCAAACAACCTAGAAATTATTCTCCAAGATTTAAAAAATTTGAAAGTAGCTCGAAACAACTCTCTTGGAACAAATGCCTCAATTTTATCCGTGTTTGAACAAAACGTTCCAGGAAAACCAGACCACATTATAAAAGTAATAGGAAATCCAAACCTTCGAGATCTCAAGACCATAATGATTGGAGTGAGAAATCCTAACAAAGATAAAGCACACCCTTGGCAACCAGATGATGGACGAGAAAAATGTGTAAAAGTTTGGGTGAATGAATTGAGAATGGCCGATTTTGAAAATTCTGGAGGATGGGCAGCACAATCTAGAGTTCAAGCAACACTGGCAGACTTAGCTACTGTGTCACTAGCAGGACAGATTAGTACTCCTGGGTTTGGAGGAATAGAACAACGAGTAAGCGAAAGGCAAAGAGAAACAATTCGTCAGGTAGATGCTGCAACGAGTATTCAACTTGGGAAATTTTTCGGGAAAAATGTGGGGCTTCAATTCCCGCTTTTTCTTGGGTTTTCCGAAGGAATTATTGATCCGCAGTTTGATCCCTTAAATCCTGACATCGAATTTGACCAATCCATCTCAGATGTATCAGTAGAAGAGCAAAAACAACGAATTAAAGACGCCAGAGACATTACCGTAAGGCGAAGTTTGAACTTTACGAACGTGCGTTTATCACCTAAAAAACGTTCGAGCAACTTGTATCCTTGGGATTTAAAAAACTTTGGCTTTACCTATGCCTACAACGAATTGTATCGCAGAGATATTCAAACAGATTACAACACAAATAAAACTTACAACGGGGCACTGAACTATACCTACCAAACCAACATGAAGCCTTTTACTCCGTTTAGAAACAGTAAATTACTCAGGTCTTCCCAGTGGTTTAGGATAATAAGAGATATCAATATCAATCCGTTACCAAAGCAAGTGGCATTTACCACCAATATTGACAGAACCTACTCCGAGAGTAAAGCAAGAGACATTACAGGAAATGCGCTGATTATTCCTCAATTTACCAAAACATTTACTTGGGATAGAAATTACGACCTTAACTGGAATATCATGGAGGGCTTGAGAATCAACTACAATGCCAATAACCAAGGATTAATTGAAGAACCAGGAGATTTAAAAGTAGATAAAACTCTCTATCCTGATGAATTTCAAATGAACCGCGACAGCGTCTTAAAAAGTATCGGGAGTTTTGGTGAAAACAACCACTTTTTACAGTCGACCAATGTCACTTACACCTGGCCATTCAAAAAAATCCCTGTACTTAGTTTTGTAAATTTAACTACTAAATACCAAGCAACCTACGACTGGCAAAGAGCGCCACTTTCTCAGGATTCACTTGGAAATACTATCCAAAACTCAAGAAATATTGCCTGGAATGGAAGCTTTAATATGCAAAACCTATATAACAAGGTACCGTATTTCAAGAAAGTGAATCAAAAATCGAGAACCAACTCGCGAAGAACTTCAACTAGTCGACTAAAATCTGGTAAACTAGACAATGAGGAAGGTAAAAAAGAGGACGACAAAGAAAAAGGAAAGAAAAAAGGAAAATCCAAAAAGAAAGATCCCAATGGACTTACTTTTGGTGATGGACTGGCAAAAATACTGATGTCGCTTCAAAATGTCACTTTCAGTTACAGTACGATTGATGGTCAACTTTTACCGGGATACAAGCCAAGTTCTGAGTATTTTGGAATGACCAACGGTTTTACAACTCCTGGAATTGGATTTGTCTTTGGAGGCGAGCAAGAAAGAGACTTTTTTGGAAGAGAAACTGGAAATGACTTTGCGGTAACTTCTGCACAAAACGGATGGCTTGTAGGTCCTTCAAGTAGATTTATTAATACACAAAGAACAACAAACCATAGCAAGAATTTTAACTCCAGAGCTACTTTCGAACCATTTAAGGGAATTAGAGTTGAGCTTACTGCCAACTATATTTACTCCGAAAATATGAACGAGAACTTTATTTGGGATGATTCTCTTGGTACCTATCAGAATTTTAATACTATGAGAGTCGGTAATTACAACTACTCGTTTAACTCTATCCGAACAGCGTTTGTAAAAGACGATACCAACGGAAATTCTAAACTTTTTACAGAATTACTTGAAAACAGAAAACAGGCCTCTGCCCTCTTAAATGCTGAAAACCCATACTCAAGTCAAGCTACCGATGCGGATGGTTTCTATGATGGGTATAGCTCCTCGCAACAAGAAGTTGTTATGGCTTCATTTATTGCTGCCTACTCTGGGAAAAACCTGACCAAAAAGACGTTAAACCCGTTGAGCGCACTTCCCAACCTCAATTGGAGAGTAACGATTGATGGACTGAATCGAATGCCAGCAATCCGAAAGCTTTTCAGAAGTATTGTTTTCTCCCATGCCTACAATTCCACCTTTACTGTTGCCTCCTTTAATACCGATTTGGAAGCAGTGGTAGACGAAAATGGGAATAGTCAAACGAGAGACGAAAGTGGAAACATTCGACCTGAACAGCAAGTAATGGCTGTAGCTATTACAGAACAATTCAATCCACTTTTTAAGGTGGATGCCACTTGGCAAAATAGCTTAATCACCAAGTTCGAATACCGATCTAATAGGAACATTTCCTTGAGTTTGGCTAACAATCAAATCACCGAACTAAAAGGAACTGAAATAACTATTGGAACTGGATATAGGTTTCAAAATGTAAAATTTCCTATCAAAATTGGTAAAAAAACCCCTATAAGTGATATCAATGCACGTCTAGATATTTCGCTGAGAGATAACAAAACTATTATCAGAAAAATTGACCAAAATCAAAATCAACTCACTGCTGGACAGCGATACATTGCCATCAAAGGATCTGCGGATTATGTCTTAAACAAGCAATTTACCCTCCGATTTTACTACGACCGAGTGATGACAAACCCGTACATTTCCACCTCATTTCCAACCATGAACCAAAACATTGGTTTTGCTATTCGAGTCAATTTGTTTCAATAGGTAAAACTGTTACTTCCCTCTCTTGACAATTACAAGCAAACTGTTGTTTCACTCACCTATTAGTTAATCAACTGCTCCACCCCCATAAGTTACTTTACGAACGCTAGCCATAATAGGGATAACTAAATATTACCAGTGTTCACTTTGTGAGGAATGGAATAAGAAGATGGACAAGCGAAAGTTATAACTAAATGACAGCTCTTGTTTGTCATTCGCACGATTCTTGATTTAGTTTTTGAAATAATTTGGGTAGCTTAAAAAAATAAGATTTATGAAAAAGCCAGCTCTTCTTTTAGCCCTTCTACTCCTTTGTATTTTAACAAGTTGTAGCAAGGAGACTCATGCAAGAATAAAGTATGAAGTAAAAACTTCTTCCAATACTATTATTAATTACACCGTAAATGATGGAGCGTATGAAGTGACTGAAGATTCAGGTTCTTGGAGCAGAAGTTATGGAGTCCGCAGAGGTACAACTTATTTTTTGACAGCTTATCAAACTGCACCATTGTTCAATCTCGAAATTGTTGTTTCTGTAGATGGAGTGGTCATTGACAGTGACAATACCAGAAACCCTGAAGTTTTAACTATTACCGGATGTGCCTCCGCTGTATGAATATGTTGCCCTTGACAACAGTCAGTTTAAAAAATGGAGAATCTCCTCAAGGCTTCTGTTCAAAAGTGACTCCGAGAACGATTCTCTCTAATATGGCGACAACATCACGAGCACCTGTTCTCTTTTTAGTGTTTCTAATGCCAGACAAACACGATCACTGCCAGTAACTACTTCACGTTATTCTCTGACATTGGAGATGAATCTTTTTTTGATATTGATAAAAAGATTGTGGGAAACATTGAACTCCGAACCTATATAAACCAAAAAATCCCCTCTACATTCAGAAGGGATTTTTTTTGTTGGTGGCTCCTCCCGGATTCGAACCGGGGACACATGGATTTTCAGTCCATTGCTCTACCAACTGAGCTAAGGAACCTCCTTAACAGGGTGCAAATATATACTTTTTATGCTAAATCAAAAAATTTTGCTGAATTAAACTTCTTTGTTTTTGAATCTTCTTACAAAACTTAGTAAAATCAATAGCGGAGCAATGAATAATGCTATCCGAGAAAGGTAATCTCCATGCTTGGAATAAAAAGTAATGCGGTCCATTTCCGGAACATTCATGACTATGGCCGTAGTTTCTTCCCAATTTGTCTTTTTAACTATTTCGCCTTTTGGATTAATAAAGCAAGAGATTCCTGTATTTGCCGAACGAGCAATCCACTTGCGATTTTCAATTGCTCTAAGCTGAGTATAGGCTAGAAGCTGTTTGTACCCAGGCGTATCATACCACCAAGCATCGTTGGTGCTCACCGCAATTATTTTCGCTCCTTGTGCACAAAACTTACCAATAAACTCACCATAAATTGACTCGTAACAAATTGTAGGCGCTACTAAAGTACCCGACACATCGAAATTTTTGGGCGCCTTTTCCCTTCCCAAAGAACCACTTGTACCGCCCAAATCGAACAAAGATTCAAGGGGTTTTGTGATAAATTGGAACGGCAAGGTTTCTACCCCAAGCACTAATTTCATTTTATGGTAGGTATCCAACAATCCAGAGGTATCTATGAGCAAAGTTGAGTTATATGCTTCCCAAAACCCACCCGAACTAAGTTCTCGTGATGCAATTGACTGTTTTTTATCAAAAAATGCATGTGTCGATGCACCAGTCAGCAAATTTGCTTGTGGGTACAGCCTCAAAAATTTCTTTATACTGCCAACTTCATCCGAATAGTTTATCATACTCTCTTCCAAAGAGGAAGAAAGGGCGGTTTCTGGGGTTACAATTAGTTTGGTATTTGGAGTTATCACCGCTTCAGTGATCTCAAGAATTCTTTCAGCTTGTTGATTCGAAGAAAGTCCTCCTTCAAACTTTTGGTAAGGATCAATATTTGGTTGAGAAAGTACGATTTCTATTTTCTTATTGTCCTCCCCTAAAGACACAGTTTGCTTTAGAATGAACGAACCAATTATCGGAACTAAAACAAGTGCAGCAATGGGTGCTATATATCTATAAATTGATTCCCATTTCTTTGTTCTCTGATAGTGGGTGTAGGCAAAATAAATCAACAAATTCACCAACACAACCCACAAGGAACCTCCCGTAACTCCTGTAAACTCATACCATTGAACAGCATCTGGCATGGAGGCAAATACATTGCCAAAAGGCAGCCATGGATGAGAAAGGGGCCAGTTGTAGTCCAACCACTCGAATGCAAGAATATTTACAACAAAGGCAATGTATCCTTCTTTGTTCCCTACATATTTTCGAGTCAGGTGAAAAAACCAAAAAGGAAAAGCGACAAGTATCGCACTAAAAAAGAAGGCCATTAATGCACCTGAAAGGGTGGCATGATATATCCACCATGTTGTGACAATATTGAAAATTGAAAAAATCACAAACGCATGGACATATACTTTGGCAGAAGATAATTTTTTCTCCAAAATTTGATTTTCTAGAATAAGAAAAGGCACGAGCCCAACAAAGACCGGAGGAAAAAAGCCGGTGATTTCGACCCAACTTACTCCAAGGAGTATACCACTTACTACCGAAAGTGCAAATCGCTTTAGCATATTATCGTTCTATTCGATTCTTAAACCTCAACAACAAAGAAGGAAGCAGAACAAGATTACACAGCATGGCCACTAATAGGGTAATTGAGACCAAAATTCCTAGAGCTTGGGTGCCACCATAACTTGATGCCATGAAGATAGAGAATCCAAAAAATAAAATAATGGAAGTGTAGAACATACTCACTCCCGTTTCGCGCAATGCATTGTACACCGCTATGCTGATGTCGTTGTTGTGTAATTTTAATTCTTGTTTGAATTTAGCCAAAAAATGGATGGCATCGTCCACGGCAATACCAAGTGATATACTAAAGACTAGAATTGTTGAGGGTTTTAGATCTACTCCAAAATACCCCATAAGACCTGCTGTAAATAGAAGCGGTATAATATTGGAGATTATTGAAATCAGGACAATCCAGAATGAGCGGAAAAGAAACGCCATGAGCAGAGCAATACCTATTATCGCAAACATTAGACTTATCAGCAAATTGATAATAAGATACTTAGTTCCCTTGGCAAATGGCACGGTAAACCCTGTCACTTGGTTTCCGATGTAGGTTAGGTCAATTGCTTCTTTCAATCCCGCTAAATCCTGAGAAACAATTTCCTCATAGTTCAATCCATTGAGGTCATATTTTACATAATTATCAGATTCATTTTCTCTCAAAAATGCCAAATATGCGAATTCTAGATATGAAAATTCCGTTAGTAATGAATCCATGTAAGCCAAGCTTTCTTCTTTTTCACCTGATTCAATTTTTTCCATTAACCTAGTAATCTCTTTTTTATCTGGGTTGAGGATTTCATCTACTTCAGGTTTTACCTTCTCAATTAAGCTATCGAGTTTGTCTACACCCATGTCGTAAATTTGAGAAGTTATTCTCGTTTTTGTTCCCGAAGAATCCATGAACATATTAAGCGAAATTCCCACAGTGGTGATGGTATCTTCCTCCAATTTACGCGCAATTTTTCGCAAGTATTTAGTTTCGGGTATTTGGTAATCGCTGGGAGCTCCTTTGTAAATAACCGACTGGTTCACAAATTTTAGTGCATCTACCAGGGAAGTAGTTCTGGATACAACAGGATAAGATTCTAAATATCGTTGTACACTATCTACTTTTTCTAGTACGTTTCTTCGAAACCGATTTCGTTTATTTTTTACGTCTAATACGATTTCAAACGGCATTGTTCCGGCTAAATGATCTTGAAACATCACCAAGTCTGTTTTTACTTTGTCTCCATTTGGTAAATCGTCCACCATTTTACCAGAGGGTTTCAAAAAAGTAATTCCGTAGATGCAGACAGCTACCACAATTGCCGCAATGCTAAACACTATTTTCTTTTTGTGTCGAACGGTGTGTCTCAGTATGGTCAATAGCTTTCCAATCCAATTCTTTTCGAGGTGTTTCATGTGCCTCTGCTTTGGAGGGTTCAAGAAACTAAATAGAATAGGTATAAGCACGGTAGTGAGTAAAAAGAGTAAAATGATGCTAAAAAATGCTACCGAACCGAACTCAAAAAGCAGTAAACTATTAGTAAACACAAAAGTTCCGAACCCAAAAGCTGTCGTTACATTGGTAAGAAACGTAATGTGACCTATTTTCTTAATTACATTTTTCAATGCATACTCTTGGTCATTGGAATCTAAATATAGTTGTTGGTATTTATTTATTAGGTACACACAGTTGGGTATCCCAATTACGATAATTAACGGAGGCAACAACCCCATAATTACTGTAAGTTTGTACCCATACAGCCCTACAATTCCCATTGTCCAAGCAACACCAATAAGTACTATCAGTACCGAAATAGCAACCACACGAACCGATCGGAAAAAGAAGAAGAGCACAAGCACTGTAGCAAGTAAAGAAAGAACCATAAACTTGGCTAGCTCCGACCTTATTTTGAGCATGTTGGTTGCTCGTATAAAAGGCAATCCGGTGTAATAAAATTCTCCTTCAAATTCTTTTTCGTATTTAGCTCCAATTGCTCTAATTTCCTCTACAAATTTCCCTCGTTCTTTGGAATTAAAAAAAGCAGGATTCACAATGAGCATCATGGCATGAAAATTCTCTTTATCGTTGAATACGGTTCCTTTGTAAAAGGGCAAAGACCTGATTTTGTTTTTGATTATTTCTAATTCTTCCATCCCTTCCACTTTCTTCGGGGAAATAGGAACGATAGCAAATGGAGCTGTGCTATCGGGTTTTTCTATGGTATAAAAGTTCGCTTCGGAAAAGGAGGAATCTATCCCTTGAACTTGAGAAAGCTCTTTGCCTAACTCCTTCCAGGTATTGAATTTCTCGACTGAATAAAATTCTGGATCTTGTACACCGATGAGAATGTTAAATCCATCGTTTCCAAACATTTCCTTGAACTCTTCGTAGGCGACATAATCTGGATGATCCTGAGGAAGTAGCTTTGGCATTTCATAATCCAGTTCTACTGTGGTTGCGTAATACCCAAAAAAAGAGGTGATTACAGCTAGAACCAATAAAATAATAATTCTAAAACTCAGTATAAAATGTGCAAGTTTTTCTCCCAAAATTCTTTTTTATAAAATTAATAAAAAAATGGCTAACCTTATACAAAGCTAGCCATTCCTTAACCGTTTCATAACGTTTATTACTTCTTCAATAATTTGCCAATCATTTTAGACACTTCCTCGTTCAATTCTTCTGCCATTTCAGCATCTATCAAGATTCTTCCACTGTGCTCGTCATAAATAATTTTTTTTCTTGAAGCGATTTCGATTTGCCTTTGCGGTGGAATACTAATAAAAGAACCTCCCGAAGCACCTCTTTCTACAGGCACAACAGCCAATCCATTTTTCGCTCCTCCTCTAATTCTTTTGTAAGCTCTCAACAGTCTTTCGTCTATTTTCTTCGCTTCCTTTTCAGATTTTTCAATCAAAATAGCTTCTTCACTTTCTGTTTCAGAAATAATTTCATTCAGCTCCTTGTTCTTTTGGTCAAGCAAGTCTTGCTTCTCTTGAACTCTTGCAATCGCCTCTTCCAACACCTCTTTCTTGCTTTCTGATTTGAATTTGAATTCTTTGATTTTTTTCTCACAAAGCTGAATCTCTAATTCTTGAAACTCAATTTCTTTTGACAGCGAATCAAACTCTCTGTTGTTTCTTACGTTTCCTTGCTGCTCTTTGTATTTCTGAATGATTTCATTTGCATCTACCATCATGTTCTTTCTATCAGATATTTTGGTATCCAACTCAGAAATTTCTGCTTCAATGTTTTCCTTTCTTTTTGTAAGTCCAGCTATTTCATCTTCCAAATCCTGAACTTCTAAAGGCAATTCACCTCTAATTGTTCTGATTTTATCAATATTGGAGTCGATTAATTGAAGTGTATAAATTGCTCTTAATTTATCTTCAACTGTTTGAATTTTTTTTGCCATATCTTTTAACGTGATGTTTTTCGAACTGCAAATGTACGCAATTCTTATTTATTAACAGAGAGAAAGCCGATTGAATTTGGCGCAATTTCAACTATTTTCTATACACTTCTACTTTCAGATTTAAATAAAAATACAAAAAAAACGTTGGATATTAACCATTATATTCCTTACATTTACGGGGATTGAGGTAACAAAACCTCGGTTTTTTTAAAACAAAATAATGAAAATAAATAGATTACAATTAATCCTCACTTTCATTTTGGCGGCAGGTTTTGCCATGTCTCAAGAAACTGTAAACAGGGAAAAATTTTGTGCACACGACCATGAGTTATATCAACGAATCCAAACCGACTCAAAATTTGCGAGAGAAGTCGATTCAGTTGAACAACTTCAAAATGCACACCTCGCTTCCTTCCAAGAAAGTTCCAACAGATCTGGAACGATTTATTACATCCCTGTGGTCTATCACATTCTTCATGAAGGTGGGATTGAAAATATTTCGGATGCGCAAATCAAAAGCGACTTGAAAGATTTGAACGACTCGTTCAGAAAAAGAAACGCCAACGTAACTGCTGTAAACCCTGCATTTGCTGGTATCGCCTCGGATATAGAAATCGAATTCCGATTGGCTCAAAAAAAGAATGATGGTTCTTGCTTTAGTGGAATCACCAGAACTTTTTCTTCTTCCACAAATACAGGTGGAAACACAGCAGCCGATGCCGTAAAGTTAGCTCACGGAGATTTCCCTGGAAATAAATACATGAATATTTACATCTCCAAAAACATTGGAGGAGCCGCGGGTTATACCTTTCGCCCAGGCCCTCCTTATTACAGTGACATGAGAAATGGAATTCACGTTCTTCATACCTATGTAGGTAACATTGGTACCTCGAGCCAAACTGGATACAATACAACAATTGCTCACGAAGCGGGACACTGGTTAAACTTGGCTCACTTATGGGGAAATTCAAACAATCCTGGATTAGCCACTAATTGTTCTGGAGATGATGGAGTTGCAGATACTCCAAATAGTATAGGATGGACCTCTTGTAACATTGCAGGTGTCTCTTGTGGAACTCTTGATAACGTAGAAAATATCATGGAATACTCTTATTGCTCTAAAATGTTTACAAACGGACAACGAACAAGAATGAGGGCCGCGGTAACCTCTGTGATTGGTGGAAGAAATAACCTAATTACAGCAGGTAATCATACTGCCACGGGTATATTTGACGACATTATTTGCCGAGCAGACTTTGAGGCCGAAAGTGAATCAGTATGTCAAAATACTCCTATCCAGTTTTATGATAATTCTTATCACAACCCAACTAGTTGGTCTTGGAGTTTTCCTGGAGGAAGTCCTTCCACATCGAACGCACAAAACCCAGTATTAACCTACAACAGCCCTGGAAGGCACAATGTATCTCTTACTGTTACCAATGCAAGTGGCACAAAAACTATAACAAAAACTCAGTACATGCGAGTACTTCCTGATTGGGGATTATCCATGCCTTACAGCGAAGGATTTGAGGTAACTCAAAACCAATTCGAAGACCGCTGGGAAACTATCGCAGAGGATACCAATTCTTGGTCTTTGAACTCGGCTAACTTTAGTGGCTCCAATAGTGCAATGTTGAGGAACTATACGATTAGTGATGGGCTTCAAAGCGAAATTATAAGTCCAACTCTGAATCTTACAGGAAATACTGCAGTAAGCATTTCTTTCAAGTATGCTTATGCCCGTAAAACCTCTACAAGTGGTGAGTCGGTTCAGTTTTTGATATCAAATAATTGCGGTGCAAGCTGGGTAATTGCTCGAGGTTTGAATCCTACTACTGCTTCTACCAACTCGGAGTTTTTCCCTAACTCAAGCCAATGGGGGACGCAAACAATCACCATCAACAACTCATTTTTCACTTCTAATTTTAGATTCAAAATTAAAGTAATAAATGGCAACGGAAATAACTTCTTTATTGACGACATCAACATCAATAATACGGTAGGAATTGAAGAAGTAGAAGGATTAACTTCCCTTGACCTATTTCCGAACCCAATGAACGAGAGAGCAACGGTTGCTATTAACTTGAGTAAAGAGAGTAAGGTAAGCGTATTTCTATTGAATACCCTCGGTCAGACGGTTCAGACGGTTTCGAACAACAGAAGCCTAACTCAAGGAGAACATACAATGGTTATAGAAAAATCAAACCTTACACCCGGAGTGTATTTTGTGACTGTAGAACTTGAAGGAAACAGAAAAGTGGAAAAATTAATCATTCAATAAAAAAGAAGCATATAAAAAAAGCCGATTGGAATTCCAATCGGCTTTTTTTGTTTTCACTTATTTTGATTCAAATACTTCTAAAATAACATCCTTATAAAGATGTCCAAATTGTGCCAAACACCAAACTTTCAATATCAAAGCGTCTTTAGGTTTGAGCCATTTTCTGGCTTTCTGCAATTCTTTTTTAAATAAATACTTGTCGAAACTTATTTTACCTAGAACAGTTTTACAAAATTCTAACATGATTTTATTTTTTTTGATTACACCTAAATTTACGTCAAAAAAAATGAAAAATTGCTTCGGTTTAACAAAAGTTATAAATTTTTAACAATTGGCTAGTTCAAGAGAATTACTTCATTCGTTCTAATCCAGTTTTTAATCTGTTTAGTGTTTCTTCTTTTCCTAAAATGGAAGCAATCTGAAACATCGAAGGCCCCATTCCTTTTCCTGTTACCAAAACTCTAAAGTTGGGTAATACAGCCCCCATCCCAAGTTCGTTATCAGTGAGGTAAGCCTTAAATGCTCTTTCTACATTTTCAGTGGAGAAATCCTGAATTTCTTCGAATCGCTCAATCATCGCTTCAATGATGGCTGGCGTTCCTTCTTTCCATTTTTTCTTAATTGTTTTCTCATCAAACGCGGAAGGTGCGGTGAAATAAAAGTCATCTTCTGTCATATCTGCTACGAATACAGCTCTTTCTTTTAACAACTCAGTAACTCTGACTAAATAATCGTCTTCTACCTCAAAGTTCAACAGTGGCTTCAACAAAACAGCTAGCTCCTCATTCGATTTCATGCGCAAAAACTGCTCATTATACCATTTGGTTTTTACGGGATCAAATTTGGCTCCAGATTTTCCCACTCTTTCTAGAGAAAATGCCTCCACTAATTCTTCCAAGCTGAATAATTCTTGCTCTGTTCCTGGGTTCCAACCCAAGAATGCAAGCATGTTTACGAATGCTTCTTTAAAATAACCGTCTTCGCGGTATCCTGCCGAAATCTCTCCCGAGGCAGGGTCTTTCCACTCCAAAGGAAAAACAGGAAACCCTCCTTTTACTCCATCACGTTTACTCAACTTTCCTTTCCCATCTGGCTTTAAGATTAATGGTAAGTGGGCAAATTTTGGCATTGAGTTTTCCCAACCCAAATATTTGTACAACAACACGTGAAGCGGTGCTGAAGGCAACCATTCCTCCCCTCTTATAACATGGGTAATTTTCATCAAATAATCGTCCACGATATTTGCCAAATGATAGGTAGGCAAACCATCGGATTTGTACAATACTTTATCATCCATATTGGCAGTATTTACCACTACCCAACCTCTAATCTCATCATGAAAACGAACTTCCTCGTTCCTTGGCAACTTCATTCTTATTACATAAGGTTCTCCGCTCTCTATTCGCTGGGTAACCTCGTCAGTGGACAAACTAGTTGAGTTCTTGAGATACTGTCTGGTGATTGCATCGTAAGCAAAAGTTTTGCCCTCTTTTTGACTTCTCTCTCTTGCCTCAGTCAATTCTTCCGAAGTATCAAAAGCATAATACGCCTTGTCATTCTCGAGCAAATAATCTGCATATTGCTTGTACAAATGCATTCTTTCGCTTTGCTTGTAAGGTCCGTATTCGCCTCCCACACCCTGACCTTCGTTGTGCGGAATTCCCGCCCATTGTAACGATTCAATTACATAGTTTTCGGCTCCTTCCACAAATCGTTTTTGATCTGTATCCTCAATTCGAAGAATGAAATCTCCGCCATGTTTTTTTGCAAATAAATAGTTGAACAAGGCTGTTCTTACTCCTCCTATGTGCAATGGACCCGTAGGACTCGGTGCAAATCTAACTCTTACTTTTTCTGACATTTGCTTGTCTTATTTTAATTTAAAAAATCTGTTTCTTTTCTCTTCCAACCTCCTGCTTACTTCACTTCACCCTACTGATTTTCATTGCTTTCAGCATCCAGGTTGGCAAGCTCTTTTCTGGGTTTCTTTTTTTGAGATTGATGTACCAGCCTATTTTTTTCATCAACGGAACTTTATGTGTTTCCACAAACTCAATTAACGCTCCATCTGGGTCTTCGATATAGCTAAATCTTCCTGCAGCTTCTCCCATATCAAAAGAATTATCGCTATCTACAGTAAATGGAAAACCAGCCATTTTGCAATCTTCTTTCAACCTATCCATTCGTTGCACATCAAAACATAAATGAATAAAACCCCAATCTCCCCAAAATCTATTTTCGAAAATTTTTCGTGGATTTCCTCCTATCTCTTGGACCAATTCGATTGTTGTGGGCCCTAGCAATTTGGCAAAAGCTCCTTTTCTTGGTTCTTTGTGAGAAAGTCTCACTCTACGGAATGTTTTTCCACCAGAAGGCAATCCTTTGAAACAAGAAAATTCGGCAGTTTCATCGTAATCTACAGTTTCGTATCCCAATACTTTTTGATACAGCTCGAGTGACTTTTCTATATTGGATACGCCCAAAATTGCCCCTGCCACACCACCAGTTTTGGCTGGATGCTTGGTGTCTACAAAAAAATCTTTTCCTTCTACAATATTAAAAATATTCCCATTTGGATCTTTGACAAAAAAGTTTTCTTCTCCGGCTGGATTCTTGGTAATGTCTCCTAAGATATCTACCCCTTTTTTATTCAAGAAATTGAAAGTAGCTTTTACGTCTTTCGATTTTATTTTACAACTGTAAATCCCCAAGTCACCTAATTGAATATCAAACTCAGCTTTTTCTGTATTTCTACTTGTGTATTGCCAGATTTCAAAACCACCACCACTTTCTAGACTCAGTGCCAGTGTTGCCGTTCTGCTTTGTACTTTGCCTCCAGTATAATCAGTCATGAGAGGTGCTTCTGCGGCTTCTTCAAAAACTTTTATATCCATTCCAAACATTTCTCGGTACCAAGCAAACATATTTTCTACATCTGGTACTCCAATACCCATCTGTTGAATCCCACTGATTATTTTTTCCATAGTGCTTTGAATTTGGTGGCAAAGATAGTGTTTTGTCTAAGATATTACAATCCTAGAAAAAAAGAAAATGCTTACCTTGCAACAGACTATAGCCATGATAAAACCACTCGTTTCCATTCTTATTCCTTTTTATAATGAGGAAGCTGTTATTGAAAAAGCAATTACATCTTGTTTGAATCAGACTTATGACTCTATCGAACTCATTTTGGTTGACGACTTTTCTAGGGATAGATCTGTTGAGATTGTCAAAAGTTTTGATTCGTCCAACCTCGTTTTGGGTAAAGCAATGGAGAAAGGGGTTGGGTATGCACGCAACAAAGCGATTGAATTAATGAGTGGAGAATATTGCGCGTTTTTGGATGCCGATGACGAGTTAGACCCTCATTTTGTGGAAACAAGCTTGAACAAACTTAGAGAGTTTGAATGTGATGTAGCCGTGTTTGGAACAAAAGTATTCAATACGGAAAGGAAAGAAATTTCAAAACAGCTAAAAAAATCTCATTACGAGGTATGTTCTGGACAAGAGGCTCTATTAAAAATGTATGACTACGAAATAATTGCTTCGGTCTGGGGCAAACTGTTTACTGCCCATTTTCTCAAAAAACAACAATTCGAAGTTGGCTTCGTATTCGAAGACAAACCCTTCCTGGTTAAACTATTATTAAAGTCTAATCGAGTGCTCGTGGGCTCTAGAAACTTGTATCTTCACTTCGCCAATCCAAATTCTATCACACGAAGTGTAGTTTCTGAACAAAGAATCGCAGACAGTACTTTTTCTTTTTTCAAAGAATTGGAAACACTTACTTCAACCAACCAAAGTAAAACTACACTGCATCGTGCTTTTGTGTATCAGTTGAATAGTATGGTGGATGTATTTTTAATGATTTGGTTGGATAGAAAACATCTCCAACAGAAAGAAATGTATGAGGTATTTCAACGAAGCCTAACACTACTTCTCGAGAAATCGGACAGTCTATCGATAGACTATTCGTTCAAGCGCAAAATTTTACTCAAAATCTTGAGGGTTGAGACAATTTTGGGGGCTCGAATTCCTTTTTTGTTAGTCTCGAGATACTATCGATCACAGTTCAGGTTTATTAAAAACATTAAAAAATAAAAAAGGTGGACATTCTCATGTCCACCTTTTTGGGTTTTGACTCTATTCGTTAGAAAGGCAAATCGTCTCCTTCAAAATCACTTCCTGAATCAAATGGCGATTCGGAAGTTGGGAGTGGCGCTGCATTGTCTGGAACTACATTTGCGCCAGGAGCGGCTGCTGATCCCTTATCGATCTTCCAAGCATTTAAGTTTACAAAGTATTTTCCATTGTACTCATTTCCTCTCAAATTGAAGTGCACATTTACTTCGTCATTTACCTTAAAGTTATCCAGCATGGCACACTTCTCTTTGTATACTTCAAATTTTATATCCTGTGGGTACTGCTCTGCAGTTGTTACAACAATTTCTCTTTTTTCAAATCCACTTCCAAACGTCTGTTTGTCAAAGATTACTTTTACTTTTCCTGCTAATTCCATTTCTTATTTTTTATATTATTTAAGATTCTACAAAGGTATTTATTTTATTCTTTTTAGACTAAAAAACAATTAAAAGAGTCTAGCTAATGGCTCCTTCACCGAATTAATTTCACACAAATATTGTCTCTATAAGTATATAAGAACTCTGTGAAAATTCCGTAGGGGTCGTTTTAAGATTCCCTCCTTCCAGGGAATGACACTGGGAGATAATAATCTTACTCATTAAAAGCCAACAGGGTCATCCAAGCCTCTTTTAATTTATCTTCTTTGAGTTCTTGCTTGGCTCTTTTGTGAAGCTCTAATTCTAGTTTTTCTTGGTCGTCTTCCAATTCCACGAACAACTCACTCAACTCAATAAGTTTGTGATCGTTAACGTCCGTTTCGTTTGGTAATTCTTCTATTCCACCTAATTTTCCTAAATCGTTTCCGGTAAGGACCCTACTCTTTCTAATATCCTCTGGAATGGCTTCATATCCTATCCCTACAGTCATTATAGGTTTTTTTATCTCGAACATGGATTCGGCATTGGCTCTGCAATACCAGTTTCCTCCCATACGCGAAACCAAATCTATTTTGTGCTGATCTATGGTTCCATTCTCATCTAAAACTTCTTCCTTTATATGAATCTTAGTTACTTCGCAAATCACCAAATTTCCAGCACCTCCTTCGGTTCCCAGCTCTACTACTTCGTTCACTTTGCACTCAAATTGCACTGGTGATTCTTTTACTCTGAATGGTCTTACTGTTTCTGAATCAATGGGCGTTAATCCTGATTTTACAAATTCATCTACATCTGAATCAAAAGGAGAACTTGCCAGTGACATTTGTTCCACAATAGAATAATTCACGATATTAATAACTACTTCTGCCACTTCTTTTACGTTGTCAAAAGTATTTTTTGTCGTATTCGTTCGTCCGCTTCTGGCAGGCGAAAACACCATGATTGGCGGGTTGGCCGAAAACACATTAAAAAAGCTAAAGGGGGCTAAGTTTCTGTTTCCGTCTTTGTCTATGGTGCTGGCAAACGCAATAGGACGAGGACCCACGGCACCTAATAAATAATGATGTAATTTGGGTACAGGTATTTCGGAAGGCGTGATTGTTAGCATAGGTTTAGTTTGTTTTTTTTCAAAGATAAGAATGAAAGGAAACAATTGAAGAAAAAACAAATGGCATTTTGTATTTTTATCCTTTAAATGAGCCAAACAATCCACGACATACTGAAAAAATACTGGGGATACGATTCTTTTCGTGATTCTCAAGAGGACATCATCAATTCTGTTCTAGATGAGAATGACACATTGGCTCTACTGCCTACTGGAGGAGGCAAATCCATTTGCTATCAAGTTCCGGCTCTGGTAAACGAAGGAATTTGTGTTGTAATATCTCCACTGATTGCCCTCATGAAAGACCAAGTTGAAAACTTGCAAAAACGTGGAATAAAAGCTTTGGCTATATTTTCGGGAATGAACAAAAGAGAAATTGACATTGCCTTGGATAATTGTGTGTATGGAGATTATAAATTTTTGTACGTTTCGCCAGAAAGACTTCAATCAGAAATTTTTAAGGTGCGACTCGCAAAAATGAAGGTAAACTTGATTGCAGTTGATGAGTCTCATTGTATTTCTCAGTGGGGTCATGACTTTCGACCCGCCTATCAAAAAATTAAAGAAATACGGGATATAATTCAAAAATCTATTCCTTTTTTAGCTGTTACGGCCACAGCCAATACACGGGTTATTCAGGACATTGCCTCACAACTTTCTATTGACAACCAACACATTATCAAACAAAGTTTTGCCAGAGAAAACCTAGGTTACTTGGTGTTAAAAGAAGAAAATAAAAAACAAAGGCTGATTCAAATAATCCGAAAAACTGGAGGAATCGGTATCGTGTATGTTAATACCAGACGAAAAACAAAAGAGATTGCAGAATTTTTAAGCCAAAATGGAATTACTGCAGATTACTATCATGGTGGCTTATCTCAAGAGGATCGTGACATCAGGCAAGGAAACTGGATCAAGAACAAAACTCAAGTCATTGTGGCTACCAATGCTTTTGGAATGGGAATTGACAAACCCAATGTACGGGTTGTAATTCACATGGAGCCTCCTCCATCGCCCGAAGCTTACTTTCAGGAAGCTGGGAGAGGTGGAAGAGATGGAAAAAAATCTTTTGCTGTTCTACTTTACAAACCAAGTGACAAAACTACTTTGGAAAGGTTTCATGAACTTGAATTTCCTGATACGGTTCAAATAAAAAAAGTATACAACGCACTAGGAAACTACTTTAGATTAGCGATTGGTGGAGGTGAGAATTCTTATTATGAATTTGATCTCATTGATTTTGCCACCAAGTTTAACTTTGAAGTTATTACCACTCATCATTGCTTGTCTATTTTGGGTTTGGCAGGATACATTCATTTGTCCGAGGCGACTACTCACCCCAACAGGGTAAAATTTGAAGTGAGTAATAATGAGCTATACAATTACCAAATAAAGCACCCTGAGCACGAAGGATTAATTCAACTATTATTGAGAAAAAACGAAGGTATTTTCGATAATTTAATTGGTATAGATTTGACTAGTATTGGCAACTTACTGAAGAAAAGCGCCAAAGAAATTGAGGCAATCCTGAAAAAACTAAAATCTTATGGGATTTTGGAATTTTTGCCGACCTCCAACCAACCTTTATTGACCTACACGTTAGACAGGATGCATGAAGATCGATTAAAATTCCCCAAAGCAATTTACCTCGATAGAAAAACCGTTAAAAAAGAGCAGCTCGATTTTATGATCAGGTACTGCGAAAGCGACACCATCTGCCGGTCAAAACTTTTACTCTCCTATTTTGACGAAACAGAATTTGTAGATTGCGGCACGTGCGATGTGTGTCTGTCTAGAAAGAAAAAAGTACTCTCTACGGAAAAATTCACCGTTATAGAAAAAGAAATAGAAGAAATAATAAGCCAAATGCCACTGGGAATTACCCAATTGGTTCAAAAAATGCCTCATCACAATCAAGACAATATTCTTGAAGTTGTTCAATGGAAGTTGGATGAAAACACCTTAACATACACCGATAAAAATGAGTTGGTGCTTACTAGAAATTAAGGAAGTCACGCCTAGGCAATTTGCTTCATAAAATCAGACAATCTTCTTCGTGCAATGGGAATATTATCTCCGTTACTCATTACAGCAAAATTTCCCATTTGTCTAGATAATTCTTTTAAATGATTGTGTTTATTGATAATGTACGACTTATGAACTCGATAAAATATATGCGAATTTACTTTTTCTTCATATCGCTTTATTGTCTTACTGCTTAATATTTTGGAACCATCTGCAAGGTAGAGTTCTGTGTAGTTTTCGTCTGCTTTGAAATACAAAATATCTTTGTTTTCGATAAATATGTACCCACTACGAGTTGGAATAGAAATCTTTTCGATTTCATCCTCCATGGTTACCTTATCAGATTTTTGAGTCACATTATCGGCATAAGAAAACTTCATTGCTTTGTCCTGAGCTTTTTGCAATTCTTCTATATCTATGGGCTTTTGGAGATAATCTATGGCATCTGCCTTGAATGCTTTGAGGGCAAATTCTGAGTGAGCCGTTATAAATACCACCGAAAAATCTCGATCTTCAAACTCCTTTAACAACTCGAACCCATCACCGCCTGGCATGGCAATATCCAAAAAGACTAAGTCGGGCTCGTTTTCATTTATTAATACTTTGCCTTGCTTAATATTTGCTGCCATTCCTACTACATTCAAATCCGGACAATATTGTTCGATAAGAATTTGGAGATTTTCTCTAGCATTGGGCTCATCGTCTATAATGATTGTTTTTAATTTCATAAGGCGTTCTACTTTAGTGATTTCTTATTTAAGATACAGAAAGAAATTAGATTGTAGACCTCTGTTTGTTCAAAGCGTTTAGTTTTTTGATTCTTCTGTAGGTTTCTTTGAGTAAACTCATTTTCAGTAGGATTGTCCCTGATACCACAAGCGGTCGTTTTCAAAAAAAATTAGTTTCTTTACAGAAAAGAAAAATCATGTATTCAAAAGAAGAATCGAAATCACTGAGAAAAGAGTTTTGGACCTCCTTTGGGGTTTACATGAAAAAATATAACAAAGTGTACCAAGGAAAGATCAACTGGGTGAATTACAACACCAAGTGTAAGGATATTTACTTTCGGTTAGATGTAAATAAAAAAAAAGCCTCATTTTCGTTTGACTTACAGCATCGAGACTCGGGATTGAGAGAATTATTTTATGAGCAGTTCACTGAGCTAAAGCCGGTGATTACCGATAGTTTTGAGTATGACCTACTCTGGCTCCCAGAGCATGAGACTGAATTTGGAACTTCTTCTAAAATTTTTGCCGAACTCGAAGGAGTATCGGTTTTCAACAAAAACGACTGGCACGAGGTGTTCCCTTTCTTAGAAAAAAACATCGTAGCGGCTCACGATTTTTGGAATGAATTCAGTGATATCTTTAAAAACCTTGAGAGTTAAAAACTCCAAGCAAGTCCTAAACTAGGAAGGATGGGCAACTGATATACTTTTTCTGCAGAAATTCTATCCACGTAAAATATATTTTCTCTGTTGTAAATATTCGTAATTCCAAAATTCAGTTCAAGTTCTGACGTTTTGAATTTTACAATTTTCTTTAGGTTTACATCAAATCGGTGGTAGGTTGGCAATCTCCCTTCATTTAATCCGGCATATACAGCTGTCAACTCATTTGCGTTGGCTTGTGTGATATCCGTTCCGGTTCCTTCTGTAAAGTCAATTTTTTGGTAATACCCTTGGGTCTGGGTAAAGGGCAATCCTGAACCAAAATTCCATCGAGCATTAAGCTGCCAACTATCTTTTTTACCAAACTTATAGGTAGCCAACAAATTCACCGAATGTCTTCTGTCAAATACCGGGGCATAGGTTCTTACGCCATCCCATCGTGTTACCTTCCCTATAGAATATACTCCCCACAAATACCATTTTTTGCTTGTGTATTTCGCAACAAAATCTACTCCAAAAGCATCTCCCGTTTCAACTATATAGTCTTTTTTCAAAATATCTGGAGCATCTACTTCGTCATTTTCATCAAAGATCTTGTTTCTATTGATATTGGTCAATTGTGTAAATCGTTTGTAGTATCCTTCTACATTCAAACTAATGTTTCGTGTAATATCAAACTCTGTACCTACGATAAGGTGATTAGCTTTTTGAAGAGAGTGAGTTACGTCTCTCGTATTGCCTTCTTCGTCCGTAAATTGATCTTGTAAATTATCCGGACCCGATAAGAATCCGTAGAATAGGTTCACAACATCTCGATCGGAGTTGGCACTAATCAAGTTCTGTGAATATATTCCTGCTGCCAATTTCAATCTCACATTCTCGCTCAAGTTATATTTCAGTCCTAATCTTGGTTCAGGAGAAAAAGTCTTGAGCGTAGCGTAATACTGCATTCTAAAACTAGGTTCAATAACCAAAAGTGGTTTCACAATTCGGTACGAAATGTAAGAACCTAGTTCGGTAGTATTTTCATTCTGCTCAATTCTTCTATTTGTTGAGTTCACATAACTAAAGTCCGTTCCAAAACCAGATACTTCGATACCATATTTCAATTCATTCTCTTTGATGAAATATTTAAAATCGAATCCAAAATTAAAACTATTCACTCCACTTGTTCTCTCTTGTCCGTTTTGCTCTAGGAGTCTTATTTTGTAATCCGACACCGAGAACTTTCCTTCAATCAACACTTTGGACGTACCTGGAACGAGTAAAAAATTTGAACCAATTCCCCAGCTATTCCAGCTAAGGTCAGAAATTGCTTGATAGTTTACGTTGTCCTGAAAATTAAATCCAAACAAATTAAATTTACTCCCGTTTCTTCCTTTGAAGGTTAATTTCCCATATAAATCTGTAAAACCAAAAGGCAATCCTTCGCCAGTCGTGTCAATGTAGGGGTACAATACTCTTGAAGATTCGTCTAAATACGAATGCTTTCCAGTAAAAATAAAAGAAATACTTCCGTCTCCTTCCTTTTTGGGTTTCATTAAAGGCCCTTCAATCAGAGCTTTGGCCATAAAAGGCGAAACAGATACTCTTCCTTTTAATCCATTTGGATTTCCATCTCTTGTGGTAATATCCATAATAGATGAAATTCTACCACCATGCTCCGCATTGAATCCACCCGTGTAGATGTCAGCATTTCGGATAATTTCGGTTTCAAATACAGAGAAAAACCCGATGGAGTGAAATGGGTTGTAAATGACCATTCCGTCCATCATTACTTTATTTTGGATAGGAGAACCTCCTCTCACATACATCTGCCCACCTTGATCTCCGGTAGTTACAACTCCCGGAACTGTTTGAAAATAAGTCGCGATATCCGCATCACCACCGATAGCAGGAATCTGTTTAATGTCATCCCCTGTTGCCTTGATGATAGACATTTTTACTTCTGTTTTTGCTTCCTGCGCTTCGCCATTTACGTCAAAAACTCTTAGTGTTTTTGTATCTTCTATCAGATAAATATTTTTAGTAATCACTTTGTTTTTGGTCACCGATAACTTCTCCTCAAACTTAGCGTAGGAAAGGTTCGACACCATCAATACATATTCTCCTAGTGGAATTTGAGTTATACTGTAATATCCATTCACATCCGTGGTAATCCCCATAGAAGTTCCTTTTAATTGAACAGTAGTAAACATTACTGGCTCACCCGATTCTTTGTCGTAGACGAATCCCTTTACTGTACCAGTCTGTGAATAAGCGCTATACGTGAATAATAGAATGGTTAGAATCGTTAAAAAATTCTTCATTGGATTGTCTTTATTTTTGGAAGTGTGAATGTAAGAAAGTTTCACGGACAATGAAAATGAATAATTCTAATTTTTATACGGTTTAGGACTCTTGGGTGGAGCGATACACCAGTTCTGTCGCCCCCACTCTTGATTTGATAAATTCTTTATTCTTTCTAGATATTGCCTCCCATTCATTTTCAGCAAGAATTAATCTCAGCAAGTTTATTTCAAACTCTTCGTATCGATTTATCCTAAAACCACTTCCTTCTTTCGCCATTTCCTCTCCTTCGGGAAATTTTGGGTGATTGTTGCCATAAAAAACGGGTAATCCAAAAGTGGCTGGCTCCAAAATATTGTGGAGCGCATTGGTAAATCCACCTCCCACAAAAGCCACTTTTCCATACTGATATGCATTGGAAAGTAACCCAATGTTGTCCAAAATCAACACATCCAACTCCCGTAAATTTACTTCTTTTGTCACTTGTGAATAGCGCAAATAAATCACTTCATTTGGTAGTAAATTTTCTATTCCCGAAACATGCAACTCACCGATGTCATGAGGAGCAAATACTACTTTTATCTTGCCAGGATTTCTATTCAAAAAAGAAGTAATTATAGTTTCTTCTTTCTCCCAGCTACTCCCAGCTATAAGGGTAAATTTACTGCCACAAAACTCTTCGATTATTTCGTTCGGCAAGGCTTTTTGGGCAGTAGCTCGCACTCGGTCGTATCGACTATCTCCTGCTAGTATCGAGTCTATTTTGTGGGAGTTCAGCAGGAGCTGAGACTCTTCGTTTTGAACAAATAGTTGGGTAGGTAAGGTCAAGAGCTTTTTGAACCATATTCCTGCGGGTTTAAAATAAAGTTGACTTGGGCGAAAGGTAGCAGAAATGAGGTAAAAAGGAATTTTCTTGCTTGCCAATTGCGCAAAATAATTGGGCCATACTTCGTATTTCACAAAAAAAGCCTTGGCAATGTGGAGAGTCTCCACAAATTGCTGGGCATTCTTTTTTGTATCCAAAGGAAGGTAGCATACATAAGTTGCAAGTTCGTAATCCTCGCGCTGCTCGTAACCCGAGGGCGAAAAAAACGACACCAAAATGGGAGTCGAGGGAGATTCGCTTTTTATCCTTTCTATGAGTGGACGAGCTTGTTCAAATTCGCCCAAAGAGGCACAATGAAACCAATGAATGTTTTTCTTATCTCCAAGGGCTTTATTTAGGTTTTTTTGCCAATTTTTTCTACCGGTAATCCATTGTTTTGCTTTGGGATTCCATAGCGAAACTACCCCAATGGCAAAACCATACAAACGAATGGATATGGCGTACAATAATTTCATTGGCTACAAGATTACAAAAAATATCTGAGATGGAACAAGGATACAAACTAGCTCGCCTGCAGAGCAGGTGAAAAAAAAAGAGCGCATCTACAAAAAAAGATACGCTCAAAGTGGAGTGGTGATGGAACAATTAACTTAATTCAAGATAAGTTCTATTTTTCCAAGAAATTTAGAGTCTCTTACACTCAGTGCTTTGGAATAAGCCAAGATAGTGGAGACGACAGAGTTACTTACAGGTTCAAAATACGAAGTCGATTCTTCCATGTCCACTAGCAGTTTTGAAAGTTCTTTGTCGTTTTTGTAAAAGTCCGATAAGTCATTTAGAGTAGAATTTTTATCCATATAATTGTGTTAGTTTTGGATTATAACGACTCCGTTTTGGGTTTAGTGTATAAAAAGGTAAATTATTTCCATCATTAAACCATTTGTCCTTTCACAAGTCTAAGAACCATAACAATAATTTACCGCACATTGCACCTAAACGACCAAGACATATTAAAACTTTACACAACCTCGGGCAAGGAGGAAGTGGCGTTTGGAAAATTGGTCGAAAAATATCATCAACGTATTTATTGGCACATCCGCAAAATGGTGATCAACCATGAGGATGCCAATGACGTGACCCAAAATACCTTTGTAAAAGTTTGGAAAGGATTGCCCGGCTTCAAAAAAGAGTCGAACCTATTTACTTGGATGTACCGAATTGCCACCAACGAAACTCTTAATTTTATCAAATCCAACAAAAAGCGAGTGGCACAAGCAATAGAAGACATTCAGATAGGAAACAGAAAAGACGATTCGTTTTTTACAGGTGATGAAATAGAAACCAAACTGTATCAAGCGATAGCCACCTTGCCCGAAAAACAAAAATTGGTATTCAATATGAAGTATTTTGACGAACTCAAGTACACCGAAATTGCTGAGATTGTGAATGGAACTGTGGGCTCGCTGAAAGCCTCTTACCATCATGCTCAAAAAAAAATAGTAGCACACCTCACGACCCACGATTGAGAATAGAAAATAGAAATTAAACCATTGAGTAGAAGAATTGTCAAAAAAACAAAACACAATGAAAACGACTGACGAACATCCCGAAAACGAATTTCCGACTTTGGAACAACTGAAAGGAAAATCGGGATTTACCACTCCCGAGGGATATTTTGACTCGCTCCAGCGCTCCATCCTGAGCCAAACGATCGAGGTCTCAAAAGCACCCAAAGTATTTTCGATGTACCGAGTGTTGGGATATACAGCCTCAGTAGCATTAATTGCGAGCATTGCCTCAGTGTTTTTCTTGGGGAGAAATGATCAATCCTCCCTTGACGAATTTGGGCAACTGACCGTAAACGATTACTTTGAGGAGGTGTCTGGGGTGGACCTAGAATTGGAAGAAACATTGGAATTTGACGAAATGGCAATGAACTAATCCGTAACAAAACGACACGTAATAACAACCAAAAAATTTAAACCCATGAAAACAATAAACATAGCCCTTATCGCCCTTTTTACTCAGATTGGAGTAACAGGAATGGCTCAAAAAAGCGAAGATAGAATGAATCACCGATTGGCAAAAGCCGACAGTATCCTTATAGCTGAGTTGGAATTAACAGCCACCGAACAAGCCAATTTTTTACCACTGTATCACGAATATGTAAAAGCAAAAAAAGAAAACCGAAAGAAATACCTGACCTCGGAACGAAAAGGCAAGAAAAAAATGGACGAACTCACCGATGCAGAACTCAATGAGGTTATAACCAATCGATTTGCATTCAAACAAAGCGATTTGGACATCCAAAAAAGCTACTACGAACGATTCAAAAAAACACTTCCGATGAATAAACTAGCCAAGTTTTACCACATCGAAAAACGTATGTTTTCACGAAAAGGTAACCACAAAGGAAAAGGAAGGCACTAACCGAAAAACCATAAAATTGTATCCTTGAAGATTCTCGAGAATGCTCAGGGATTTTTTTTGAATAAAAAATAAGGTTTTGCCAGTTTTCTGTGAACTTGGAAAAGACAACGTATCTAAAATATTTATTCTCAATACAACCAAAATATTCTCGGTTATTGGTCTGCAATGGCAATCAAAATAGCCCAACAATCAAAAAAATAGTTTTACTTTTGAGTTATGGAAAGCAAAGAAATATTTCATGCGTTGCAAGCACAAACCTCCCCTTTTCCGATAGGGTTGGAAATAGCGCAAGCAGAGGGTTTGTTGATTTACGATCAGCACGGAAAAGCTTATTATGATTTGGTTTCGGGATTGGCTGTGACCAACATTGGGCACCGCCACCCGAAAGTAGTAGAAGCGATAAAAAAACAAATTGATACCCACTTGCATGTGATGCCGTACGGGGAGTTTATCCAAACTCCACAACTGGAATTGGCAGAAAAACTCAACGAAATTCTGCCCGAAAATTTGACCACGAGCTACTTTGTAAATTCGGGAGCCGAAGCCGTGGAAGGAGCATTGAAACTCGCCAAAAGATATACCGGAAGACAAGAAATAATAGCCTGCCACAAATCGTATCATGGAAGCACCCACGGTGCATTGAGCGTGTCGGGGAATCCTGTGAAACAATCGGCTTTCAAACCTTTGTTGCCCGAAGTGAACTTCATTACGTTCAACGAATTGACAGACTTATCCAAGATTACCGAAAATACAGCTTGTGTCATTATCGAAACCGTGCAAGGTGATGCAGGAGTACGAATTGCGGACTTGTGCTACTTAAAACAATTACGAGAAAAATGCACCGAAACTGGCACCTTGCTCATTCTGGATGAAATCCAAACAGGATTCGGACGAACAGGCACTTTGTTTGCCTTTGAGAAATACGGAATTTCACCCGATATTTTGGTGATTGCCAAAGCCTTGGGTGGCGGAATGCCAATCGGGGCTTTTGTCTCGAGCAAAAAAATAATGGATTGCCTCACTCACAATCCCATGCTAGGTCACATCACCACGTTTGGCGGACATCCAGTAAATTGTGCAGCAGCTGTGGCAAATATTCAAGTCATTCAGGAAGAACACTTGGTGGCTGATGTTCACAAAAAAGGAGCTTTGATGAAAAAGCTGCTCGCTCATACTGTGGTAAAAGAAATAAGACAAATAGGACTGATGTTTGCCATAGACCTCGAGAGCGAAGAAATTACCCAAAAAGTAGTAGAAGGATGCATGAAAAGAGGCATCATCACGTTTTGGTTTTTGTCTTGCCCAGCAAGTTTTAGGTTAGCGCCACCACTTATCATTACCACGGAAGAAATCCGAAAGGTTTGTGGAGTAATTTGCGAGGTTTTTGATGAGGTGAAGTAGAAGTTCAGATTAAATCACCTTTCCATCTGTCATCCTGAACTTGATTTTGGATCTCAAAAAGAATATTTCACGTTTACATTGGCAAAATTTCAGTGAATATAGAGGCAGAAATAAATTCAGCATGACCCAATGTTTAATTTGTTATCACCCTTCCGCCTCAAGCGCTGCTGCTAATTCATCGGTCATTTCGAGGGTGTGGTACACGACATTTACATCGTCATCTTCCTCCATTTTTTCGATCAATTTTAGAACTTGTTTTGCTTTTTCTACATCTAGAGCCATGGTGGTAGTTGGGATTCGCTGAAGCTCAGTAGTTTTTACCTCAATTTTCATTTCGGCCAATTTCTTTTGCATGTCTCCGTAGCTATCAAACGAAGTGTAAATCAATACATCCTCTTCTTGCACGTCTATTTCTTCAAGGCCTGCATCTATCAATTCAAATTCTAAATCTTCTAACTCCCAGTCTTTTAACAATTTGCGAGCGATGGTAAACACTCCTTTTCGGTCAAACATAAACGAAAGTGAACCGTGAGTCCCCAATTCTCCGCCATACTTGCTAAAAACAGCTCTTACATTGGCAACTACTCGATTGTTGTTGTCCGATGTAGCTTCTACAAACACCGCAATACCATTGGAGGCATATCCCTCAAAAGTGTATTCCTGCAAGTCTGCCGCATCGTCTCCAGAACCTTTTTTGATGGCTCGTTCCATCGTGTCTTTGGGCATGTTGGCACCTTTGGCGTTTTGGATAGCCAATCGCAGGGAAGGGTTAGAATCTGGGTCGGCACCGCCATCTCTGGCAGCAATCGTGATTTCCTTGATGATGCGAGTAAATATTTTTCCTCGTTTGGCATCTTTTGCTCCTTTTTTGTGCTTAATGGTTGACCATTTACTATGTCCTGACATATTTGTATTTATTTGTATTCCGACCTTGGGCAGAATGTGAATAATCCCTTATCTTTGGGCGGTAAAGTTACAAAATAACTCCCTAATCAAAAAATCATTATTGCTGACTGATTGTTATGAAAAAAGTAAAAAAAATCCTCATTTTTGTGTCTGGAAATGGCTCTAACATGAGCAAACTCATTGCTCATTTTAATTCCAATCCTGAGGTATCGGTAGAGGCGGTTTTTTCGAACAAACCAGGGTGTGTAGGAATCATGAATGCGCAAAAAGCAGGGATAAATACCGTAGCTTTTACTCCCGAAGAGCTTCACTCTGGTAGAGTAGCCGAATTGGCTCAACTTCTCAATCCCGATTTGATTGTGTTGGCGGGATTTTTACTCAAAATCCCCAAAAAATTTACCACCACGTTTGAAGGCAAAATCGTGAACGTACATCCTTCGTTACTACCAAAATTTGGAGGAAAAGGAATGTACGGAAAACACGTGCACAAATCAGTGATAGCCGCAGGAGAAACAAAGTCGGGCATTACGTTTCATTTTGTAAACGAACACTATGACGAGGGCAATATGATTGCTCAGTTTGAGTGCCCAATCGAACCCACAGACACGGCAGACACATTGCAACAAAAAATACAACAATTGGAGCATACCCATTTTCCTAGTATGGTAGAAAAACTACTTGCCCAATGAGCCAAATTCACATATACACAGATGGTTCTTCCTTAGGAAATCCTGGGCCAGGAGGCTATGGCATAGTGCTGATGGCAGGTAAGCATTACAAAGAGCTGAGCCAAGGATATCGGTACACCACCAACAACCGCATGGAGCTGCTGAGCGTGATTGTGGCACTGGAGCAATTGAAAAAACCAGGGTACAAGCTTCGGATATTTTCTGATAGTAAATACGTGGTAGATTCGATAGAAAAAAAATGGGTGTTTGGTTGGGTAAAAAAGAATTTTAAAGGCAAAAAAAATGCCGATTTGTGGAAGCGTTTTTTGGCGATTTATCCCAAGCACCAAGTAGAATTTGTATGGGTAAAAGGCCATGCCGGCAACAAATACAACGAGGTGTGCGACCAGCTAGCGGTAGCAGCTGCCAACGGCAAAAACCTGCTGGCAGACCATGGCTACGAAGATTCTAGGAAAGACAAAAATGGGTTGTTTTAGGAACTTTGTATCAATAAAACGCTTTGTCATTCTCACGAAAGCATAAATCTTAAAACGATCAAAATTCACATTTAAATAAGCAAATCAGTCATTCTGAGTTTGATTCGGATTTTGTTGAATAAAAGCTCCATATGTATCAATTTTATATTCCACATCAAGTGCGGAATGACTGATAAAAAGGCACCTTCCTGCATCTCCTCAAGGCGGGAACTTAACATTAATATCCCAATTTGGCTCTAACTTTTGCTAGTACTTCATTGGCAATGTTGGATGCTTTTTCGGCTCCAATTTTCAGCTGTTCTTCTATCAAGTGAGGGTTTTTGGTGTAATAATTGAATTTTTCTCTCTCTGTTTTGAATTTTTCGGTAATCAACTCAAACAAAGCTTGCTTGGCATGGCCATACCCATATCCGCCAGCTGTGTAACTTGCTCTCATCTGCGAAATTTGCTCCTCGTTGGCTAGTAAACTGTAAATCGCAAAACAATTGCAGGTATCTGGATTTTTGGGATCTTCGAGGGGTGTACTGTCCGTCTCGATAGACATGATTTGTTTTCGGAGTTTTTTATCCGGCAAGAAAATATTGATAACATTGTTCTTGGATTTACTCATTTTGGATCCATCTGTACCAGGAATAAGCATGGTGTTTTCTTGTATTTTTGGCTCTGGCAGTACAAGTGTTTCTCCCATTTGGTTGTTGAATCTACTGGCTACATCTCTGGTCATTTCGATGTGCTGGAGCTGGTCTTTTCCTACAGGAATCACCTCCGAATCATATAGCAAAATATCCGCTGCCATGAGCATTGGGTAATCAAACAGTCCGGAATTCACATCATCTAATCGGTCTGCTTTGTCTTTGAATGAGTGGGCCAGTTTGAGCCGCTGGTAAGGAAAAAAACAATTGAGGTACCAAGTAAGTTCGGTAACTTGCGGAATATCACTTTGGCGATAAAATACCGTTTTGTTTACATCCAATCCGCAAGCGAGCCAAGCTGCCGCAGTATTCAGGGTGTTGGCTTTGAGGGTCCCCGCATCCTTTATCTGAGTCAAGGTATGTAAGTTGGCAATGAACAAAAATGATTCATTATCGGTATTTTCGGACAATTGGATGGCTGGGATGATGGCTCCCAATAAATTCCCTAGGTGGGGAGTTCCTGTACTTTGTATTCCGGTAAGTATTCTTGCCATAATGGATGATTGGATGTTTTTTTGAAAGTCAAAGTAAATAAAATTTTACGGGTTGAACCTAAAACTATCCCTGAATTTCAATTAAATATTCTTTCTGTAGAAATAGTTTCAAGTCCTCGTAAATGGAATTAATTTCACTTAAATTATGTCTCCTCACATATCGTGTCTCTAGATTACTATCTAATTCCCTTAATAATTTTGGTAGCCTTTTTATTCCCACAGCCTCACAAGTACCTATAAGTTTATGACTTAGCTGCTTCGCACTTAAAAAATCTTGGGCTTCGATGTATAAATTCATCAGAACAAAATCTTTCTCTGCATTACTCAAGAATATTTCAAGTGCCTGCACAAAAATATCCCTACCTACTTCCTTTTCTACGCTTTTTTTAATCACTGTTAATTAGTTCTATTATTTCGTTTGTCAATGGTTTTTTTAGCACATGAAAAAGTTCATGTTTTTTTTACAAAACTCTTTGTCTACCCCCTGCTCTGCAAATAAGAAAATCTTTTCTATCTTCTTTTTAACTTGGAGTTTACTATGGTTCTTTAAAAACTCTAATCCGTTCATAACCTGCATGTTCATGACCAACAAGGCAACATTTATTACCTCACCGGAGTTCAAATAACCCAATGCTTCTTTTCCATTAAAAAAGGAAATAACCTCACAACTTTCAATTTCTTTGGTGAGCTTACTTTTATTAATGAAATTGGTTGTTACATCATCATCAACTAACGCTATTCTCATGTTTGGTTTTGTTAAGTTCTTCAAATTTTTCCTTTACATCATTTTTGTATTTCCTTGAAAGAGGAATTGTCGAATTTCTAATGACTACTTTTTGTGAGGTGATTTTATTAATCTTTCGATGATTTACGATGTAAGACCTGTGCACTCTAACAAATACTGTTGGATCAAGTGTTTCCTCTATTTGTTTTAGTATTCCAACAGTGGTTATTTTTCCTTCTGTCGTACAATAAGTTATGTAACTATTAGACCCTTCGATGTATTCAATGTTTCGACAAGGAACTTTTTGAGTTTCTCTATTCTTTTTGATTAAAATAAACTCATCTTCTTTCTCGAGTATTACTTCCGGATTTGGAGTACCAAATATTCTTCGTTTTGCTTTATCTATTGCACTAGTTAGCCTTCCCAAATCTACGGGCTTTACTATATAATCAATGGCATCAAACTCAAAAGCTTTGATAGCATGATTTGTTTGGGACGTGATAAAAATTACATTAGGTTTTATCTCTATCTTTTCTAGCATATCTAAACCATTTTCATAAGGCATTTCAATGTCTAGCAACATTAGCTCAATATCGTTCCTTTCTAAAATTTCTCTGGCCTCTATGGCATTTGAACAGACTTTTACTAAATTGAGAGAGCCATTTTTTTTCAATAGGTTGGTAAGAATAAAACTTGAAGTTTCATCATCATCAACGATTATGCACGAAATCTGTCTTGACATTCGGTAGATAGTTAAAGTGGATAGCAAGACAAAAATACAAAAAAAAGAGTTAAGTACCTGATGCTCTTTATTCTTGCTTTTTTCGGTACAAAATCAACTGAACTGTGCTGTAGCTTTCTACGTGTACCACTTCCCATTTCGTTTCCAGTTCCGTCAGTTCATTATCAGTAAATTCATTGACCACATTTGAATAAAGAATATACTCTTGTTTTCCAAAGTCTACCTCAGGAAAAGACCAAGTATTTTCGGAAAGATCCAAGTATTTTTGTGAATAAGCGCCAGGAAAATCGAAGCCAATACTTTCTTTATCCATCTTATTTTTATTCATGTAATTTACCATTGATTGCCTCAATGAATAGTAAGGGAGATGCGCTAAAGTTGAGTCCCATCCTTGAGCTACTGATTTTGGATACACCCAGAAACTTCCGGAAATAAGTCCTAAAATTAGTATTGAGACCCCTGCTCTCTTCCATCTTGTTGAATTATTCAATTCCAACAACACAAATAGTACCAGAAGAGAAAAAGTAATGTAAACGGGCATGAAGTATCTGTGACCTTTTAGATCGGTATAAATCATTGCGGGAATTGCCAAAAAACCAATTATCAAACCAAACAGAAGCAATAGTTGTTTGAATTGAGTCGATTTTCTTAACTGAGGAACCCCAACAATAACTATGGTGATTAATCCTACAAGCCAAACAAATAGCCGACCAAAATCAATTATTCGCCAACCAAAAATGAACGTATTTTTTATCAATCCTTGGAAGCTTACTTTTTCAAAAAACACAGCCCATGGGGAATTTTCGTGATATCCTATCCACCCTTTTTGGAGAAAGTGATAGTAACTAAATACTAAGAAAATAAAAGCTGCCGGCAGATAAGGAATCCCGGTTTTTACAAGCTGAACAAGTCGATTTTTTGCGTTTTCTTGTTTGTTCCAAAACCAAATTACTTCAAACAAAAACAAAGGAACTGTGAGAATCATTCCTCTTAAACTAATCAGAAACAAGCAGCTAAAAGCGAATGCAATTCTCCATTTACTCCGTTTTGCTAAAGAATTAATAGCAAGAAGAAAGAAAAAAAGAAGTGGAACATCCGGTGAAACCAAACTTATTTGACTTAGCAAAGTCGTATCCAGAAAAATAATAATTAATACCCAAATCAAGTATTTTCTTTGAAAAAAACGAAGTACTAACAATTGAAGCTGCCAGGCTATTCCTAGAGCAAAAGGCAAAATAAAGAGGTGACTTATCCATAAACTTTTTCCAAAAACTGTCCATAACACTGCCAATAAATACCCAAAAGTAGGAATGTGACCACTGTCGATATTGTTGGGCAAAAAACTTATCGCTAGATCGTTTTCGTAAAAAAAAGTAGCATGTTTAGCGCCAAGCTGAACCGTGTCCCAAAAGAAAATATGGTTCAAAGAATTCACTACTAACAGGCTTAAACCTATTGATATGAGTAAAAACTCCCAATATGCTTGTACAAAGTTCTTCATCTTATTTATGTTCATAGATTTTCACCTCCATCTGTTGGATTTCTATGTCAATTTTCTCCTTGTTCCAAAGATAAATCTTCAATCCGTCTTTGCCATTTCGGATATGAGGTGTCATATAATATGATTTGTGTTCGATCACATTTGTAGCCGTATCATTGTCTACTGACAATCGCGAACTGGCATATCCGTAAGCACCTTCTTTTCTGTTCATGTGAGTGACTACAAGAGGAAGATTACTAGGGGCTATCTCTTGATTTTTGTATCTCACCAAAACCTCAACCCAAATATGGTCTTTGTTGGTGAGAGTCTCGAATGATTTTTCAAATGTTGGTGAAAACTCCCTGGTTGGATTTAGTATGAACCCGGCTGAGTCAGTGGAGGAAGCTATAGGAAAAGTTGCTATCCGGTTATAATGCTCCTTTTGAGTGAATACATGTTGTCCATCAAAATTTCGATATACTGACAAAAGCGCTCTATCTTCCTCTGTCGCGGAAGTTTTAAGAAATGTTGCGAGGTAGTATTCTTTGGTCATTCGGTAGGGGTCTAAAATTCCAATTCTAAGTTGCCACCATTGAAATTGATTTAACAAAGTGGCTGCAGAAATAAAGAGGATAAAAAACACTTTTATCGCTGTACTTTTGGTTCCAAGAAACTGAAGAAAAAACCCCAAAGAAACTGCCAAAATTGGATACACAGTAATCAACGGTCGGTTGGAAAAAGCTGCACCATACCACCATTCCGTCCAGCTAAATATGATGTACGAAGTAAAGATGAAATAGAGAAAAAACGAGAGAGCTACTTCTCTTTTTTTCTTGAGGAAAAAGTAAAACCCAATTACCGACAACAACATAACCGGTGTATACACAAACCAACCTTTTTTGAAACTGAACAACGAGTCTATTACGTAGGGAGAAAACACATCTAAGCCAACTCCTGGATTGATATAACTGTCGTAAAAAAGTGATCCAGTTTTTACATACCAATAACTCATCTGAGGAGACGCAACAAGAAAACACATCAAAATAGTCCAGAAAAATTGGTTTTTATGCTGGTTGATTAATTTCAATTTTTCCTTCAGCGTAGCTTTGTTGTACACTCCGTAAAAAAGCGGGAGAAGTACAATGAGAATTTCGCTGGGTTTCACCAAAGACATAAAGGTTATTGATACTCCTATTCCCAACAAGTTGACCAACCTCTGGTTTTTATGCCATTGGATCGTATTCCAGATTAAAATAGAGACAAACAGGAACAACACGTTCACTGTTTCAAGATTTTTCAGGGTCAAATGATGTGAATAATTCGTGGCTAGAACAAGAATAAGCAGGACGATTGAACTTAGTTTTTCTGGAAAGAAATGCAGTAAAATTTTTCGCAAAAAATAAAGTCCGGCAAAGGTATATAATAGACCGCCAACCACCATCGCCACTTGATAAGGCATACTGAATCCATCCATGGGGTAATCCAACAAAAAGGCACATCCATGACCGAGCAAAAAGAAAGGTAGAAAAAGCATTGCCATGCCCAAGAGAAAGAAATACATAGGTCTTCCGTCTGGAGTGGAAGATAATTGATATAAGGTATCCGTTAGTTGTCTTTCTTTATTAACTTGTTGTATCCACTCTCTGTTTTCCATGAGGGGATCTTCATAAATAAAAGTTGCGGGTAACGGAAGATAGTAACCAAGCACATCCCAAGATGTTTCTTTCTCGGAAATATTGCACAGCCTAAAAACCAAAATAAGTGAACACAAAAACAACAGAGTCCGAAAGGACAAAGAACTTGTGAAATATGAAAAGAAGTAATTCATTTTGGTTGAATAATTTGTCGCTAACTTACAAGAATTACCACAGAATTAATTCCTATTTCATGAAAAGAATTTTGCTTACTTGTGATGAAGTTCCCTCAGGTGAAGTCATAAAGACTAAATAAACGCCAGAGCTGGCCCTCTCCCCATTCAATTTTTTCCCTTCCCAAATTGCTTGTCCTCCAACTGATTTTGAGGTGAACACTACATTTCCATAAATATCTGTTATGCGCACCTCAGAATCTGCCACAAGGCCCTTCACCGCGATTTTTCCTTGATATCCTGGAGGAACAGGATTTGGATAGGCATATACATCTTCGTAAGTTGGTTTTCCTTCGGTTGCCTCACCTTTGTAAGATATTAATCCTTTGTCGGTTGAAATAAAGACCTCGCCTGTTTCATCATCGATTGCGATATCGTGGATATTATTGGACAACAAAGGACTATTTTCCTCCGTAAATCCCAATTCTTGTTCGGTACCATCCGATGACAAAACGAAAATCCCCGCACCTTCTGTTCCTATCCACTTTCTATTTGCTCCGTCAATGGTGATACACGTCACTCGTTCACTTTCTAGGAGTAGCTCAACGTTTCCATCTAGCGTAACTTTTATTTTTTGGACTTCAAAACTAGAAGAACTGAATAGCTCCGAAGGGGTGTAAAACACATAAATCCCTTCATCTGTTCCTATCCAGATTTCACCTTCTTTGTCCTCCGCAATGCAGATTGGAGTAGAATTTAAATTTCCGTTGGCTGCACCATTCGATATCTCTTTGTATTGGTCGTCTGTTTCGTCCAGCGGTGTTCCATTGTCATTGTATACGAGAACTTTATAATCCTTGAATACCATCCACTTATAGCCATTTTGCTTGTCTACAGTGACAGAAGCTGTCAACCTATTTTGAAAGGCAGAACCACAAAAGAAGGATTTCCAAACGCCACTTTTGGTTTTGAGAACTAACGGGTTTTTCACCCAAGAATTAGCTAACCATAAATTTTCGTTTTCATCAAAGTCTCCATCTTTTACTGCAATCCTGTCGTTGTGAGAAGTACTTATTCTCAATTCCGAATTGGTTGTGTCGTAAGCCGTTATCACCTTATTATTAGATAATTCTGCTACCCCTTTGGCCGAAAACGTACACACATATCCTTTAGTTGGCTCATTTGGATTGACTACCATCCCAACAAAATCATTCATACTTCCATTAGAAAAATTATATCCATTGTACTGATAAGCAGCATTGTAAATCCTCCACTTATCTTCTCTAATATCGTAGTGAAATGCACCATCGTTATTGTACGTTTTGTTCCATCCTCCACCAACAAGAGAACCAGTAGATCCCCATAAATTACCGTCCTCGATTTCAATGTCTAGCACATTGGTGCTGTACATAAACTCTGGCGTTTTCCAATTTGCCACAAAATTGTTTTTGAATCGAACATTTGCATTTTGTTTGTCGGCTATGTAAAAATAAGTCCCATCATAAGTAATTGCATTACATCGTGGCTTCCAGAAACCATCATAATTGGTGATGGTATGAGTAAGATTTAGTGAGGTATCAAAGGCGTATACCGTATCAAAATAATTCACCATTAACTTCCCGTTAGATGCCGAAACTGAATAGATTTTTCTTCCTCCGTATGCAACCAAGGAACTCCAGGTGCCATTTTTGAAAACATACACTGAGTCGGAAGTTGGTGACTGAGCAACATTCATTATCAGCGTATTTTGTGTCCCGCCCACGTGCTTAATTTCATTTAAAAAATTGGGGAAAGATGCAACCCTCGTCCACGAATTGAAATCGGTTAAAAAAGCACTATTCTCTGGCGCCTCGTAGAGGCCGTTCTCGGTTGCCGCATAAATCTTTCCGCCTTGAATGGTGAGCTGATTGACCCTAACTTGAGAGCCTCCAAGACCAATAATATAGGTGTCTTTTACTTCTTTCTTTTTGATGTTATACACAACAATTCCGAAACCACATGAAAGGTAAGCAAAGTCTCCTTTGTTGTAAATGTGATTTACTTTTTTATCTCCAGTAATGGTGCTTTCTCTAATCTGAAACAAGTTGATCGTCTCGTTTCCTTGAATTAGATCTACGTTTCCATTTACATACCCAATCACAAGACCATTATTGGAAGTGTTGAACCCAACAGCCGAAAGCCCAATATCAGACAATGCATCTACCTCGGTAAGTCTTTCTATGGTATTGTCATTATAATCATGTATGATCAGCGCATTGGCCGTGATCCCGTATGCAACCCCTCTATTATAGGTAATGTCGATAACATCATTGAAAGGGAAGTAACTTTTCCAGTGGCCAATAGGCACTCCTTGAGAGAAAGAACATACTGTTGTGATTACAAGCAAAAAACTCCAAACAATTTTACTCTTCATAGATTCAGTTTCTGTTTGAACGATAACACCCTTGTGTCTATTGTTCATTCAATAAGTTTATTGCAATCCAACTCATGAGGCCAACACCCAACTCCAAAGAAGATTCATCTACATTAAATCTGGGAGTGTGAAGTCCTGAACTATCTCCTGTACCCAGGCGATAAAAGCATCCGGGAAGAGATTGAGTGTAGTAGGAAAAGTCTTCACCCGTCATTCGTAAGTCCAGCTCAACAACATTTTCTTTTCCTAAATATTGAATGGCAGCCTCTTTCGCTTGCCCGGTCAATGTTTGGTCATTCTTTAGAAATGGGTACCCCTTTCGCACTTCAAATTCACAAGTTCCTCCCATAGATTTGGCTATTCCTTGCGCTAGCGCCACCATAGATTCATGTGCCTCTGTTCGCCATTCTTCGTTCATGGTTCTAAAAGTCCCTTCTATTTTTACTTCATCCGGAATAATATTGGTTGCACCTCCTGTGGAATTTATTTTCCCAAAAGATAGCACACTTGGGATATCGGGCCTGGCTCTTCTACTCACAATTTGTTGCAAGGAACTTATTATTTCGCAAGCAATCAAAACAGTGTCGGTAAATTTATGTGGCAGCGCTGCATGACCACCTTTCGCTTTTACTGTAAGGTAAAGCTCGTCACAAGAAGCCATGTACATTCCCGATCTAAATCCTACTTTGCCAGCTGGTAAATCAGGAAAAACGTGCTGACCGAGAATGGCCTGAGGAGTAGGGTTTTCCAAAACTCCTTCTTTAATCATTAGTGAGGCCCCGCCCGGGAGTTTCTCCTCCCCTGGCTGAAAAATCAACTTTACAGTTCCTTCAAATTCTTGAGTGAGTTGAGAAAGAACCTCCGCTACTCCCAATAAGGAAGCTGAATGAACATCATGTCCGCAAGCGTGCATGACTCCGTCATTTTGAGATTTGTAGGATATTTCATTTTCCTCCAATATTGGCAATGCATCCATATCCGCTCTCAAGGCTATCGTTTTTTTCTCTGGATTTCTGCCTTTAATTAAGGCTACTACTCCGGTTTTCACAATACCCTTGGTAAACTCTATACCCAATTCGTTTAATCTATTTTGAATAAACTGCGAGGTGTGTATTTCTTCGAAAGAGAGTTCTGGGTGTTGATGGAGCCACCTTCTATTCTCTACTACCGATAGGTGATTATTGGCGGTAATTTGTTTTATTTTCTCTAGTAAACTATTGCTCATTATTTTCCAAAATATAATTTAAAACCGCTAACAATTAACTTAATAGAAATAAGGAGCATAATTATACCAAAAGCAATTTTGACAATGTTTTGATCTAATTTGTGGGCCAATTTGGCTCCAAAAAAACCTCCTACCACGAAAGTAGCTGCTACAACCCCCGCAACTTTAAGATCTACATTTCCGGCTTTGTAATAATGCATAAAGGCCAAAATACCAATCGGTGGAAGCATGAGAGCTAGACTTGTACCTTGAGCTTGAATCTGAGTAAATCCGAGTAAATAAATAAGTCCTGGAACGATAATTATTCCACCACCAATCCCTATAAACCCCGATAAAATCCCCGCAGTTAATCCGATTAATACAAGTACAAAAAGTGTTTGAAAATCGAGAGACATGTTAATTTATTAGTTTAAAAATCCAAAGATAACGAAAAGTAACTGATACGACCTTGGTTTACACCGTCTTCGATTCCCCACGACCAATCGTAGCGAACAAAATAACCAAACACCTCGGCCCTCAATCCAAATCCGTAACCAAAAATAATAGGCTCTCTTTGGTTTTCGAGTATTACTGTAATTGGCTTTTGGGTAACTTCTCTTTTGTTGAAAGAGTTTTCCAAAGAGTAGGGATCTGGTCCTGTCCATGCCGTTCCGGCATCTGCAAATCCAACAACTTGAAATGAGGATAAAAACTTACTCTGCACCGGATATTGACTAAAATATCTGATAATTGGCCATCTCATTTCGGTATTTACAACGGCAAAGCTATTTCCGAATCTGGTGTTTTGTATGAAACCTCTCATAGGAGTCGCAATTGTTTGAAAAGCAAATCCTTGATCGGTAGGTATAATATTATCATTGTTGAACTTAGGAGCAAATGCACCATCTACTCCTCCCATGTAATACACTAATTTTCGGTTACCAAATGACGTACTTGCTGCAAATCGAGAGGCAAAAATTAATTCGCGATGAATTTTTTGATAGTTTCGAATATCAGCTCCCAAAACAAAAAAATCAGTTTCACTCTCGGTGAGTTCATTGTAAAACTCTCCAAAAAGTTTCAATCTTGTTCCTTCGAATAAGTTAAGTCCCATATCAAAGGTGTTGTCATAGATATATTCTAATTTCATTCCACCCATGTTCCGGTAGGTATCCGGACTTTCTAGGCTTGCTCGGTTTACAGAGGAGACAATGGTCATATCATTTCTTAGATTAAAAGTTACTCCCAAGGAGGCAACTTCCGAGAAAGGATACTTCAGCCTATACTTAAGCTCATGAATCATTGTTCTGATTGGATACACCCCATTTTCGTTGGTGTACACTTGACGGGTAAACATGTATTTTTTGTCTATCCGTTGGGACAAATCTTCAAAAGCAAGAAGGTAATCATTGTCTTGAAGATTGAAACTCAGGTTCACACCTCCAGTAAGTCGATAATCTTCCATTAGGTCCTTCATTTGAACCATGTTAAAAACATTTACACTAGGATTATTGAATGCTGGCTGAGAGGCATTAAAAACTTGGTAACTGTTGTTGATGAAATTATTGTCCAATTGACTCACCACTTCATCCAAAGTAAAATTAATGGTGTATAGTTTTCTTGTAGGTAATTCGAATAGATCGCTCACCATCATCTTTTTGGTTGATATTGAATTTGTCGGATTCATAAACACCATTTCATTCTTGTCCTCGTTGTCTGATTTCTTCACTTCGGAAGGAGGTTCTTGTTTTTTCACTTCCTCTTTCTTTTCCTCACTTTCAAATTTATAACTGTTTGTGTTAATCCTATTTTGTTTTTCTACCTTGGGAGAAACTGAAATAATTTCTACCGTACTTTGTTTTTTGTTCTTCCAAAAATTTTCATTTTGTTTATCAAAGTCCGATTGATTCAAATTACCCGACATCATTTTATCCAAGTAGGCATTTCCTTTAAAAATTCGGTATTGGCCTTCATTGTACACAATCATTCCCACCTCCTTGGTTTGTGGATTACAATCCAATTTAAAAATACTCCTTTTGTAATCGGTTAGGAGGGATGTTTTAGAAAAATATCTATACGAAACTACAGTATCTACCGAATTAATGGTGCTATCAAAAACTGCCAAATATCTATTTTTGATCCCTTTATCGTACGCCACGTAAGTGAATTCTTTGTTCCCAATCTCATAAGGATATTCTTCCGATAAATTTGGAGTATTTGTCACTCTTTTTAGCCTTCGTTGGAATTTATTTGTGAGGTCATAAATAAAAATATCAAAACTCTGGTCCACTGGCTTTTTCTCAACTTTTGCATAAAGAGAATCTGTTTTTCTGTTAGATGAAAAAATGATTTTAGACGAATTGTCGATAAAACTTGGATGAATCTCATCATAAAAATCGTCTGTCAACTTCAAGTATCCATTTCCTAAAATTGTGTACAGAAACAAATCGACCTTGCCGTTTTGGATACCTGAAAACACAAATTGCGTCCCTGACTCATTGTAGCTAAAACTTGTTATTTTATCTATTTTCTGAACTTGAATTTTGGACGTAGATTTTTCCTCTAGGTCATAAAAATTGAAGAAAACAGCCCCTTCTTTTTCTTCAATATAGGCTAAGGTTGAGTTATTTGGATGCCAGTCAATTAGCGGGAAAGAGTCGTCTTCTTTCCTGTCTATTTTGTATCCTCTTCTGAGGACTTTTGTATACTTGTTTTCTTTGAGATCGTAGATCCACAAATAGTATTTACCAAGTTCATTGGTCGTGTAAGCTATTTTATTTCCATCCGGACTCAATTTGAATTGAGTAATTCGTCCTTTGCTTTTCCTCTTTTTCAGGACAATTTCTTCCTGGAGAGGCATTTTTTTTGCTTCATACTCTTTGCTGTATTGATTCTTGTAGTAGCGAATCATATCCGCATTAAGTGCCTTGGTTGTTTTGCCCAAAACGAACCTAAAACTAGATTCGAAACTTCGAGAAATACCTACCAAATAGATAATTTGAGGAATCATCTCTTTTCCGTATACCTGAGCGATGTAATTCCAGAGAGCATGGCCTGCGTATTTGGCCTGATCAATTTGTATACGCCCTAAGCTGTTGTACTTATCGTTCAGGACATTGTCTTTCACAACCGTACTTATTTCAGCGTCCCAATCTTTTGATTTATAAGAATATAAACCATCTGCGAACCAAGAAGGCAAATCAATTTTTGCTGACCCTCTTACTACTTTTTTCCAATTACCTTGGTACACCAATTTGTTCAACAACACTTCGCAAAGCGAAGCACGAATTTGCTCGTCTAGCTGATTATGAGTACCCTCGAAATAAAGAAACATTTTGTTTCCCACAATGTTATTTTTCCCTCCAACATTTGAGGTAAGATCATTCGTTAAGCCAATATTACTTTGTCGAAAATCAGATTGTCTATTAAACACTAAAATATCTAATTTTCCGTCCAATTCGGTCTCAAAAAAAGTCTCCAACTCACCGAGGTGTTTATGAACAGCCATGGCAACGTACTCGGCATGCTCCTGACCATTTCCATAAAAAAACACTCTGAATCTCTGAAAATCGTAGTACTGCCAAAAAAAAGTTACCTCCTGCACTCTGTTTTTTCCGAACTCCTGAAAAGAACCTGTGTAGAACTGCGAGGCAGCTTGTTTCGAAAAAAACAATCCGCACAAAAAGAAAACAGCAATATAAAATCCTTTTATTTTCATGAAACATAAATTTACGTAAAACAACCTAACTTATTCTGATTCTTGGTCCGAACTTGTTGTTAAATTTTTATAAAGGTTATTTTTTTCAATTTCTGGCAACACTTGGTTTGCAAAATCTAGCAATGGAATGTATAATAAGGAGGAACTTTTAGTCTCTGTTGGCACAAAGCCTAATTTCTTGTCGTACGACTCGATAATCACAAATAAAACGGATAAAATGAGTAACGTCTTTACTATGCCAAACGCTGCACCAAGAGATTTGTTCACCAATTTTAGAGCAGCTAAATTCACAATCTTCTCTACAACTTTACCAGCAGCAAACACCAATACTAGAATTATCAAAAAAGTGAGAGTAAAAGCCGAAATGGGCAAGTACTGAGAATCAACATATTCCATAATGAGCTCAGAAGTTCGATCGGAAAATTTTAGACCTCCATAAATTCCCATAGAGAGAGCCACGATACTTACTAATTCAAAAACCAACCCCTTCTTAAACCCCTTGTAGCCAAACCAAAGCAGGAGGGCAGCAATAAAAACATCTATAAAATTCATGGAGATAAAGATAAATTAATTATCAAGAATACTTATAAATAAGTTATTTTTGTATTCAATACTTGCTTTAGATTATTGCAAGAATTACTTTTACGTTCTTAAAGAAAAAACTAAACTTAAACATGTCTAAATCTAAATTTACAACCGTAGGTAGAAAATTTTTAATGGCTTTCTCCGGATTCTTTTTAATGTTTTTCTTGCTGCAACATTTAACGATAAACCTATTATCAGTAATAAATGTGAATGCATTCAACGAAGTATCCTACTTCATGGGAAATAATCCTGTTGTTCAATTTGCGTTACAACCGATACTTATCTTCGCAGTCTTTTTCCATTTTTTAATGGGATTTGTACTTGAAACAAAAAACAGAGGAGCACGTTCTATTAAGTACGCCTACAACCGACCTAGTGAAAACTCTACTTGGGTTTCCAGGAATATGATTTATTCGGGATTGGTAGTTTTAGCATTCCTTGGATTGCATTTCTACGACTTTTGGATTCCAGAAATTACAGAAAAGTATATCGTTGGCGACAGTCAAATTGGGAAAGACTTCCACCATCATTTAGTTGAAAAGTTTGCCGACCCGGTAAGAGTCATCCTTTATGTTGTGTCATTCGTTTTATTGGCACTTCACCTTTTACACGGATTTCAGTCTTCTTTTCAGTCTGTAGGAGTTTCAAAAGGAAAAAATAATATCAAAAAGTTTGGTAACATATTTGCAATTGCAGTTCCAGCGGGATATGTTTTCATTGCAATTTTTCATTACTTACAACATTAATTAGAGTATGAGCACACTTGATTCTAAAGTACCAGAAGGTCCATTAAAAGATAAATGGACAACTTATAAAGACAAAATTAACTTGGTGAACCCTGCCAATAAGCGTCACATAGATGTAATAGTTATTGGAACTGGTTTAGCTGGTGGTTCAGCTGCAGCAACACTTGCAGAGCAAGGATATAATGTAAAAGCATTTTGCTACCAAGATTCTCCGCGAAGAGCCCATTCGATTGCTGCTCAAGGAGGTATTAATGCCGCTAAAAATTACCAAGGAGACGGTGACTCAACATATAGACTTTTTTACGATACTGTAAAAGGAGGAGATTATCGATCCCGAGAGGCAAACGTTTATAGACTTGCCGAAGTATCGGTCAACATCATCGATCAGTGCGTTGCTCAAGGAGTACCTTTTGCAAGAGACTATGGAGGATTACTTGATAATCGTTCTTTTGGAGGAGTGTTGGTGTCAAGAACCTTTTACGCAAAAGGTCAAACTGGACAACAGTTGCTACTCGGAGCCTATTCTGCGATGAACAGACAAATTGCAAGAGGAAAAATCGAGATGTACAACAGACACGAAATGTTAGATGTTGTAAAAATTGACGGTAAAGCTAGAGGAATTATTGCACGAAACCTCGTTACAGGAGAGCTCGAAAGACATTCTGCCCATGCGGTTGTGATTGCCTCTGGAGGGTATGGAAATGTTTATTTCTTATCCACAAATGCAATGGGGAGTAACGTAACTGCTGCATGGAAAACTCATAAAAAAGGAGCTTTCTTTGCGAATCCTTGTTTTACTCAAATTCACCCTACTTGTATCCCAAGATCGGGAGATTACCAATCGAAACTGACACTCATGTCTGAGTCATTGAGAAATGACGGACGAATTTGGGTTCCGAAATCGCTAGAAGATGCGAAAGCAATAAGAGAAGGAAAGAAAAAACCTACTGAGCTAAGTGAAGACGAAAGAGATTATTACCTAGAAAGAAGGTATCCTGCCTTTGGAAACCTTGTGCCAAGAGATGTTGCATCAAGAGCCGCAAAGGAAAGATGTGACGCTGGATTTGGAGTAAACAAAACAGGAGAAGCTGTTTATTTAGATTTTCAATCAGCCATAGAACGATACGGAAAAGAGCAAGCAAAAATTCATAACGAAGACAATGCATCACCTGCTAGAATTTACGAATTAGGTAAAAAAATAGTGGAAGCCAAGTACGGAAACTTGTTTCAGATGTATGAAAAAATTGTAGATGAGAATCCATACAAAACGCCAATGATGATCTATCCTGCCACTCACTACACAATGGGAGGATTATGGGTAGATTACAACTTGATGACGACAATCGAGGGTTGCTATGCAATTGGAGAGGCCAACTTCTCTGACCACGGTGCAAATAGACTGGGAGCCTCAGCCTTAATGCAAGGACTTGCAGATGGATATTTTGTACTCCCCTACACCATCGGAGATTACCTATCTAATGACATTCGAACCGGTAAAATTCCAACCGATACACCCGAATTTGCAGAAGCAGAAAATTCAGTGAAAGAAACGCTGAACAAACTGATAGGAACCGGAGGATCTAAACCAGTGGATTATTTCCATAAGAAACTAGGACTTATCATGTGGAACAAAGTAGGGATGTCTAGAAATGAAAAAGGATTGAAAGAAGCAATTAAAGAGATTCAAGAATTGAGAGCTGATTTCTGGAAAAACGTGAGAGTTCCTGGACAAACTAACGAAGTAAACAGGGAACTTGAAAAAGCCTTGAGAGTTGCTGATTTTCTTGAGCTAGGAGAATTATTTGCTCAAGATGCTCTCACAAGAGAAGAGTCTTGCGGAGGACATTTTAGAGAAGAATCTGTTGAACTAGACGGAGAACAAAAAGGAGAAGCAAAGAGAGACGATGAAAATTATACGTTTGTGTCTGCTTGGGAATACCAAGGTTTGCCTTCTGAAGCTAAATTGCACAAGGAAGAATTGAGTTACGAGAATATTGAGTTAAAGCAAAGATCTTATAAATAAATCGCTATGAATTTAACACTAAAAATATGGCGTCAGAAAGACGCTAAATCACCAGGAAAAATGGTTACTTACCCTATTTCTAACATCGAAGGACACATGTCTTTCTTAGAAATGATGGACATTTTAAATGATGAACTAATAGAAAAAGGAGAAGAACCAGTTGCCTTTGACCACGATTGTAGAGAAGGAATCTGCGGAATGTGTTCGATGTACATCAATGGTGAAGCACATGGTCCAGATAGACGTGTAACAACCTGTCAACTTCACATGAGAATGTTCAAAGACGGTGAAACCATTCATATCGAACCATTTAGAGCAAACTCGTTTCCCGTAGTAAAAGATTTAATGGTAGATAGAAGTGCTTTTGATAGAATTCAACAAGCTGGCGGTTACATTTCAGTAAACACATCGGGAAATACACAAGATGCCAATGCCTTACCTATTCCAAAAGCAGACGCAGATGCAGCAATGGATGCAGCTACTTGTATTGGATGTGGTGCTTGCGTAGCGAGTTGTAAAAACTCATCAGCCATGTTATTTGTTTCTGCTAAAGTATCGCAATATGCTTTACTCCCTCAAGGAAGAGTAGAAGCCAAAGACCGAGTTTTAAATATGGTAAATCAAATGGACAACGAAGGATTTGGAAACTGCACCAACACAGGTGCCTGTGAGGTAGAATGTCCAAAAGGAATCTCTTTGGATAATATCGCTAGAATGAACCGAGAGTTCCTGAAATCTAGCATTTAAACTAGTTACAATCGTTAGATTGTGTACAAAGTGAGGGATATATTTTTGTTTTATAACTGAAAATTAATTTTATTTGCACAATCTAAACATTAAAAAAATAAAAAAATGGCAGAAATACAGTCAAAAGTAGTAGAGATAATCGTTGATAAATTAGGAGTTGACGCATCAGAAGTAACGTTGGAGTCTAACTTCACAAACGATTTAGGAGCAGATTCTTTGGATACTGTTGAATTAATTATGGAATTCGAAAAGGAATTCAATATTGCTATCCCAGATGATCAAGCTGAAAAAATCGCAACAGTTGGAGACGCAGTATCATTTATTAATGACGCTAAATAAAAATTAGCCACTCTATGGAATTAAAAAGAGTTGTAATAACTGGAATCGGAGCACTAACGCCTATAGGTAATAGTGCTGCCGATTATTTTGATTCGCTAAAAAAAGGGGTTTCTGGCGGTGCTCCAATCACAAAATTTAACGCTGAAAAATTTAAAACACAATTTGCGTGTGAAATCAAAAATTTCAATGCGGAAGAACATATAGACCGAAGGGAAGCCCGAAGGTTGGATGTGTTTTCGCAATACGCACTTGTAACGGCCGAAGAGGCTGTAAAAGATTCAGGAATGGATCTTGACACAATAGATACTGATAGAATCGGAGTAATATGGGGAGCTGGTATTGGTGGATTAAAAACACTTCAAGACGAATGTGAGAACTTTTTCTCAGGGGACGGCACACCTAAGTTTAACCCGTTTTTTATACCAAAAATGATTGCTGATATTGCAGCAGGTCACATCTCAATTAAATATGGCTTTAGAGGTCCCAACTTCGCAACTGTTTCTGCGTGTGCTTCTTCTACGAACGCCTTAATTGATGCTTTCAACTATATCAGATTAGGAAAAGCCAACGCTATTCTTACGGGAGGTTCTGAAGCAGCCGTGACCGAAACTGGAATTGGAGGTTTTAATGCTCTCCATGCCTTATCACAAGACAATCATGCTCCAGACAAGGCCTCGCGCCCTTTCGATAAAAATAGAAATGGATTTGTACTAGGCGAAGGTGCTGGTGCTTTAATGCTAGAAGAATACGAACATGCAGTTGAACGAGGTGCCAAAATATATGCTGAAGTCGTAGGAGGTGGTGCTTCTGGTGACGCTCACCATATTACCGCTCCACATCCCGAAGGGTTAGGTGCGAGAAATGCTATGAAAGAAGCCTTGCGAGACGCAGGTATTGAACCAAGTGCCATCGATTACATCAATGTACACGGAACTTCCACTCCTCTTGGAGATGTAGCAGAAGCGAAAGCCATTCAACAAGTTTTTGGAGACCATGCTTACAACCTTAACATTAGCTCTACCAAATCAATGACCGGTCACCTACTTGGTGCTGCTGGAGTTATTGAAGCTCTTGCTTGTGTAATGGCTGTTACCGAAAACATTGTGCCGCCTACAATCAATCATACAGAAGTAGATCCTGAATTGGACGAAAAACTGAACTTTACTTTCAATAAAGCTCAAGAAAGAACAGTAAACTATGCTCTTTCTAATACTTTTGGTTTTGGTGGACACAACGCCACTTTAATTATCAAAAAACATTCATAAAAGTACTCTTCCTGTCAACAATGACTGGTTGATAGATAAGTGCTTGATTTTCTTTTACTTAACATTTTGTTTTTAGTTTTGTAGTAAACTACTAAACTATCTAAAATGTTCAGAAAAATATACGATTCTCTGCTGGTTCTATATTTCCTCTTCTTGATGATATCAGGAGCATAGTAACCAACTTGCATTTTTTATTATTCTGTTCCCTCCTCGCTGGATACGTGCCTTGAATCGGACAGGGTAAAAGTTTTGATTTCCTTGGTCTCTTAAGCCAAGCTCATGAGAAATTCGTACAACGAGTACCTCTTTTTTGTAATTTACAACAATGGGGCAGAAAAAGTTTTTGAAACTATTGATTCAGGTATAGGATGGAATAGGAATTACAAAAGAAAATCTGCTTGAGCTGGAGAATATGTTTTTTGACTATCTTCGAATAGAAAAAAAATTGAGCAAATCGCCAGACAAGCCTATATCACTTTGATTAGATAAGATGACACAATTTTCAAGCTATTTTAAGCGCTATTTTACTCAAGACTTTCATGTATTGAGCCATGTGTTTATAGGCTTATTTATTGCAATCTCAATAGTACTCAACTATAAGTACGACTTGTACGCTACGTATTTTCGAGTGGTAAATTACAACCATTTGGGAGTAATTAAACTATGGGGAATGTATGTTTTCGCTTTCCTTGTTCCTGTTAGTATCCTCGCATTTAGTTCTCGTAAATCAAATCTTACCTATTTGATCCTCGGTGTACTAGGACTACTTTTTGTGGCGATTGATGCCTCTTATTATCTGTTGAAATTTGTGCGACTTTTGGGCGAAACGATCGAAATTAATCGTTTCGTATATACTTGTATTGCCAATATCATTAGTTTATTTTCCATCATTCTTCCGCTTACTATTATTTATTCCTTGACTCAAAGTTTCCGTCCAGGGTTTTACGGGTTAAATCCAAAGGAATCCAATTTGAAGCCCTACGTAGCCCTTCTTTTACTGATGATACCTTTGGTCTTTTGCTCAGCTTTTTTTGATTCAAATTTTTTGTCCTATTACCCCAGCTACAATACACGAGCGGCAGAGGCTACCGGTCTTTCTCAACCTTTAACTGTTCTCATTTACGAACTCTGTTACGGTTTTGATTTTTTTTCAGTAGAGTTATTTTTTAGGGGATTTATGGTGGTTGGACTTTCTCGGTATTTAGGTAAAAATGCCATTTTGCCAATGGTTGCCTGCTACGCATTTTTACATTTTGGCAAACCTATGTGGGAAACAATCGGTTCAGTTTTTGGTGGGTTTGGATTGGGAGTTTTAGCTTACGAATCCAAAAATATTTATGGTGGATTGATCGTCCATTTAGGGGTAGCTTGGGGAATGGAATTTTCAGCTTTTATCTTGAGTTAAGGCGCCATCGATACCAACCAAAAGGTGAACTTCTCTTCCAAAAAGGAGCGAATAGATGATTTCCATTTTTTACCCTTTCAAATCCTTTAAGGTCTTCTTGTGTATGATGGAAATAAAACTCACTCATTTCTTTTTCATCTAACTCATTATAATAACTTTCGGTTCGTTGTTTTGCAGAATTTGCTTCCAGCCTATTGGTATAAAAGTGTGTGTCCAAAAGATGAATTTCTCCCGTATCACTTATCAAGCTTTTTAGCCTAGACATTAATTGGTCGAAATTAGGAAAATAGTGAGCCGAAGCATTCAATACGATAACATCAAATTTGTTATCAAAAACCGCACGAAAGATATCTCCGTACCCAAACTCCAAGTTCTCACGACCAAATACTCTATTTGCTTGCTCCAGTTCGGGAAAATTAACATCAAGACCCACCACCTGGGCAGAGGTTACTTGGGCTATTTCATTCGAAAACCATCCGTTGCCGCATCCGAGTTCCAAAACATGCTCGATTGAATTCATTTTCTGCAAATAGTTACAGAACTTTTGGCTATTTATCCGCCTCAACCGCCATTGCGCGTATTGAGGATGACTTTTTGGTGGATAAGGAAGAAGTCGAACTATCTCGTCAGAAACCACAAAACCTTCTTTCTTTCTTGCGGCTAAATAGAGGGTTGAAAAATGTGCGTCAACTGGGGTGAAAATTCTAATCGATTTCATTTTATTTTTTTTGAAAAGTAGCAATGTAATAATCTCCTATTCCCGGAGAAATGAATAATCGAAGGAAAGAGTTGAGCGTTAAAATAACGGTAAAAATTCTAGGTCTTTTGATGCCAAAGTTATCGTTTTGAGGAAGAAAGATTCCCAAGCTCTCCGCTTTTACAAAATCAAATTGAGAGGAAAGATCCTTCTTCAATTTCTTCAAGGAATGGTACCATACAGAAATCTTCTCTCCTTCCACATTGGCCATAACAGGACCGCCTGACAGCCTTCTGAATGCTTTTTTTCTGTTTTTCAATCCCAGAATCCATTCACCCGGATATAGCTTTGGCATAATCACTACGGTCACCTTTCCTTTTGCTCTTAGTAAGTGTGAGAGAGAATTAAGAGTTTTTTCGGGGTTTTCAACACAATTAAGCCCTCCAAAATTGGAAAAGACATGGTCAAATTTTCTCGGTTGAAGTGTTTCTAAAGTATCGTAAGAGAGCCTATTAAAAGATAATCTCCCTTCATAATCATTGGAGGCAATTTTCTTCTTAAAAAACACCTCTGAACCCTGAGACAAATCGGTTGCTAAGACAGTAAAACCCTGTTTTGCCAAAAACACTGCATCAATTCCCGAACCTGCATTAATTTCTAATATCTCCGCTCCTTTGTCAACAAATTTGAGCAAATGACGATACACCAAATTACGCTGCCATACCGTTTTGTTATTCCCTAAATGAAGGTCTTCATACTCCTGATAAATAGAAGAGAAGCCTCTGTCTACTTTATCAGAATTTGCTTTCATTGTTATTTTCCATTTTGGCAAGTTGCCTTCCTTCTTTTGCTCCCATTATCCAGTTGTAGGGTAACTTTCCAATTAACTTCAATTGATTTTTACTAAATTCTTTGGGAGTTTTTAACCCCTTCTTTAGAGCTTGGACGCCTTTCGTTCTCTGAAAAATTTTGTGTGTGTAACTGTGTAGTTTTTTATAAAAATTCTGATTGAAAGTCCCTGAAAACATCATCGCTAAATCATTAGAATCTGTCCAGTTTTTTTTATCTGTGAGTTGCGCCTTCACCGTTTCGTAAAACTTGGTTCCTGGCAATGGATAAGATACTGAAATTCCAATATCATCAGGTTTTGCTCTTTTTATTAAATCAATCGTTTTATTGATATCTTTCTTTGTTTCGCCCAGGTACCCGTATTGAATAAAGAAAGCAACACGCACCCCTTTTTGCTGAAGTAACTTAGTTGATTCTTCAATTTGATGAATGGTAGTACCTTTATCCATCGCATCCAAAATAGATTGTGAGCCACTCTCGGCTCCGAGCCAAACCTCTCTCAATCCTGAACTAACTAATGCATCTATAGTATTTTCTTTAAGTAATAAATCTGCCCTGCTCTGAATTTTAAACTCAATTTTAATAGATTCTTCTTTAAGCAACAGATCAAAGTTTTGAACCCAATTTGGTTTTAACCCGAAAATGTCGTCACACATCCAAAAATTAGTCACACCATGGGATTCAACCAGTAACTTTATTTCTTGAACAACTCTTTCGGGAGATCTGGAATTGTAGCGATTTCCATAAATAGGTTTTGCACACCAATTGCATTTGTAAGGGCAACCTCTCGTGGTGGCAATATTCAATGCAAAGGGAAGCTTACTTGTCCAAGCTCGCTTGTATGCCTCCACATCAACTAAGTCCCAAGCAGGCTGTGGCAATGTATCGAGGTCTCTTATTACTGGTCTTCTTCCATTGTTCTTCACCTCTCCCTTGTAGGAGTAGGCGATACCCTGTACAGTTTCAAGTGTCGCATTTTGCTTTAGCTGATTGATTGTCTCGAGCAATGAAATTTCACCTTCTCCAAGCAACACTACATCGGCACCTTTTTGTATGTAGTGAGCAAAATGATCTGTGGAATCTGAACTCGATACAATCACTGTGCACCCTTCGACCTTGGCAATTCGAATCATTTCAAAAGCCGCTTCCCTCATATTGGTCAGACACATTTTTGTTAAGTAATTGAATCCATCGTCATACAGAACCAAAAATTTAGGTTTCATTTCTTTTAAAACAGGTACTATTTCGGCCGGTCCTTTCCTTAGTCCTACGTCAAACAAACTTACTTTCAAATTGTTTTCTCTTAAAAAACTGGCAGCATAAATTGTTCCTAATGGTGGATAGGGCATTCCTATTTCCCATTGTTTGGGATCCATTTGGTAATAATAACTGTGACTAAATAATATGTCAATCATAGAGGAATTAATTTTTATCTAGCTTTTTACTGACTTGGATGTGATTAGTTTCGAGGTGATTCAAAATTTTTTTTTGATAGTTTCCTGGATGGTTTTTAGAAACATAAAGCTGTGTTTTGAATGCGAGGTCATAGTCTTGTGAATCGTATCCTTTTTTCTTCCATTTGTTTTGCCATCTCCTGTCGGTGAGTTTCATCAAGGAGGTATTCAACCATTTCGAACACAAAAAGAACTCCATTATTCTTTTTAGGAAGGATGGGCGTTGTTTAGAAATCTGTTTTCTTTCAAATGTGAAATTGGGTAAATAAAAATGAACCCAATCATTTTGGGCGAGTAACTCTTGGTAGTACCACCTTCCTTTTTTTGGAATCAAAGTGGCCAATTCTACAGCAGTGAAATAATTATTTTCTTCGATGTTCAAATGATTTTCGGAAAGAAAATAATTCATACAAAAACTATGTTGAAGCCGAACTAGAAAGGTGAGTTTTTTTAATAAATGAAGC
>Ga0181558_10000156_pt1 | contig 59469 bp, 55 predicted proteins | sample 011ome_22_FD_133754 | JGI IMG/M metagenome (GOLD analysis project Ga0181558, IMG submission 133754) | Coastal salt marsh microbial communities from the Groves Creek Marsh, Skidaway Island, Georgia - 011507BT metaG (megahit assembly) | ecosystem: Environmental > Aquatic > Marine > Intertidal... | reverse complement strand
GCTTGTACATGTCTTCCAGGTCGACCGGGTTGTCGCAACGGTAACCGTACCTGACACCATCGTAACGGGACAGGTTGGCAGAGGCCTCGGCCGGGGCAATGACGTAATAGGCAGACACTGACAGGTGACTGTTATCCAGGTTTACTTCCTTGACCACTGCACCCAGCTTTTCAAATTCGGCAATGGCTTCACGAATGGCTTTTTCCACCTCGCTGTCCAGGCCGTCGGAAAAATGCTCCATGGGGATACCAATCCGCAGGCCATCCAGGGGTTTGTCCAGGTTGGCGGTGTAATCCTCCACGGGGGCATTGCTGCAGGTGGAGTCCTTGACGTCCGTGCCAGCCATGACATTGAGCATCATGGCCGCATCTTCTGCTGTCTGTGTCATGGTGCCGGCCTGGTCGAGACTGGAGGCAAAGGCCACCATGCCCCAGCGGGAAACACGTCCATAGGTGGGTTTCAGTCCGGTAATACCGGTAAAAGAGGCAGGCTGGCGAATGGAGCCACCGGTGTCGGTGGCAGTGGCACCGGCACACAGGCGGCCTGCTACCGCGGCGGCGGAACCGCCGGATGAGCCACCGGGAACCCGTGTACGGTCCCAGGGGTTTTTGACCGGTCCGTAAAAACTGGTTTCATTGGAAGAGCCCATGGCGAACTCATCCATGTTGGTTTTGCCAAGAGTCACTGCGCCTGCTTCATTGAAACGTTCCACGATAAAGGCGTCGTAGGGCGCTATAAAATTATCGAGCATGCGCGAACCGCATGAAGTACGAACACCGTTTGTGCAGAACAGGTCTTTGTGGGCAATGGGAATGCCGGTAAATACACCGGCGTTACCATTGCTGCGTTTTTCGTCAGCGGCTTTTGCCTGGGCCAGTGCTAGCTCATCACACACGGTAATGTAGGCATTAAGGTCGGTATTCTCGGCAGCGATTCGCTTGAGGTAATCCTGTGTCAGTTCAACACTGGAAATGCTGCCATCGGCAAGGGCGCGGGAAATGTCTGCCAGGCCTGAATCAATCATCATTAATATTCCGGGTGCACAGTCGATCTATGCATGTTGTTACGATCAGTTCATGAACTATTGGTTAAAATCGTTTGGGATGTTGCTCAACAGTGAGTTGTCATTCGATGACTTTCGGGACAAGAAACAGACCCTGGTCAGTCTCAGGAGCAATTTTTTGTAATTCATCACGGTGGTTGCTTTCTGTCACCTCGTCCTTGCGCAGGCGCTGGACGGCATCAAAAGCATGGGCCAGGGGTTCTACATTGTCAGTATTGACTGACTGCATCTGGTCAATAAGACCCAGGATGTCGGTCATGCTGTTGGCGGCTTCCTGCTTTTCGGCATCGCTGAGATGCAGTCGGGCCAGATGGGCTATGTTTTCCACATCGGCAAGTTCGATAGACATGTGTAACTCCACTCAAAAAAGGGACAAAAACCAGCTGTAAAAGTGACCTAAATCTGACAAATCAGATTTAATTCTTGCTCTAAGTTGTTGTGATTGCTAGAGTTGCTCGAGCTTAAACCGGTAATTATACTGGAATAATCATAAAGAGAGCCAACTCCCTGCTTTCGCTGTTTTTTTAAACTGTTTTAACTACTTATTATCACCATTTTTAAGGGCGACCCTATCCCATGTTGAAGAAGTTACGTGGCATGTTTTCCAACGATCTGTCGATCGATCTTGGAACAGCCAATACCCTGATTTATGTCCGTGACCAGGGCATAGTGCTGAATGAACCTTCAGTTGTATCCATCCGCATTCACAACGGTCAGAAAACTGTCACCGCAGTTGGTGCAGATGCCAAGCGCATGCTGGGTCGTACGCCAGGCAATATCACCGCCATCCGCCCCTTGAAAGACGGCGTTATCGCCGATTTCCAGGTGACGGAAAAAATGCTGCAGCATTTTATCCACAAAGTGCATGAGAATTCCTTTATCCGGCCAAGCCCGCGCGTGCTCGTTTGTGTGCCCTGTAAATCCACCCAGGTGGAAAGGCGTGCCATCCGCGAGTCGGTGATGAGTGCCGGCGCCCGTGAAGTGCGCCTGATCGAAGAACCCATGGCGGCAGCTATCGGTGCCGGCATGCCGGTCGACCAGGCCAGTGGTTCCATGGTGGTGGATATTGGTGGTGGTACCACGGAGATTGCCATTATCTCCCTGAATGGTGTCGTGTATTCCGAATCCGTTCGTGTTGGTGGCGACCGCTTCGACGAAGCCATCACTACCCATGTCCGTCGCAACTACGGCAGCCTGATCGGTGATGCCACGGCAGAGCGCATCAAGAAAGAAATCGGCTGTGCCTTCCACAGCAATGAAATCCGCGAAATTGATGTTCGCGGTCGTAACCTGGCAGAAGGTGTGCCACGCAGTTTTACCCTGAACGGGGACGAAATCCTGGAAGCGCTGCAGGAGCCCCTGTCATCCATCGTGCAGGCAGTGAAAAGTGCACTGGAACAGTCACCGCCGGAACTGGCTTCCGATATCGCCGAAAGCGGCCTGGTCCTGACTGGCGGCGGTGCTCTGCTGCGCGACCTGGACAAGCTGCTGAGCGAGGAAACCGGCCTGCCCGTCATCGTCGCCGATGATCCCCTGACCTGCGTAGCCCGCGGCGGCGGCAAGGCGATGGAATTGATGGATGCGCATGATCTGGATCTTCTTACTATTGACTAAACTTACTGGTTTGGCGGGTAGGGGTGACTTGCAGAAGCTCTGGGTTTCTTGATAAAGCGATAAAGCGATAAAGCGATAATCGAAACGTTAGGCGTTCAAATCCGGATTTAATGTTATTTATGTCGGGCAATTGAGCATCCAATAAAGACCAGATATCTGCCTTATACCCCTTTATCGTTTTATCGCTTTATCGCTTTATCGGTTTCTCATTTTATCCCTTTATTGAGTCGTTTATTTATCCTAGTATGAATCTCTATTGCCCAAGTAGAGGTTAAACCACCATCAAATCGCTTTTCATCCAATCTCCATCCCAGGGTTATCGTCTCTTGGCGCTGGCCTTGTTGTCGATGATCATGATGCTGGCTGACAGTCGTTTCAGTTACCTGTCCCAGGTGCGTTTTTATGCTTCCTACCTTGTTACGCCCCTGCATTGGCTGGCGGATACGCCCCGGTCTATATCCGATTCTGTGAATAACAACTTTCAGAGTCGCAGTTACCTGATTGGTGAGAACCAGCGGCTCAAGGAACAACTGCTGACCTTGCAGTTCCGGCTGCAGAAACAGGAACACCTGGAGGCCGAGAACCAGCGTCTCAATGAACTGCTCAATGCTTCCAGCATAGTTGATGAACGCGGCGTGCTGGCCCAGGTCACCGGGGAATCCCCGGATCCCTTCATCAAGCGGGTGTTGATCAACAAGGGCAGCTCCGACGGGGTTTTCGTGGGGCAGCCGGTCCTCGATGCCTATGGCCTGATGGGGCAGGTTATCGAGGTGGAACCCTTTACCAGCTGGGTGCTGATGATTACAGATCCCCAGCATTCCACACCGATTCAGGTCAACCGCAATGGCAACAGGGCCATTGCCTCGGGTACCCAGGACAGCCTGCACAGGCTGGTGCTGAATAATATTTCCGATACCTTTGATGTTCGGGAAGACGATGTGCTCGTGACTTCAGGTTTTGGTGGCCGTTTTCCGGCCGGTTATCCGGTGGGTGTGGTCAGCAGTGTTGTGCATGACCCGGGTGAGCCTTTTGCCACGGTCACCATAGAGCCCACTGCGCAACTCGATCGCAGTCGCAACGTACTCCTGGTGTTCAAGTAGGGAAACGGGATGGCAACGAAATTAAGTGCACATCATGGCGGCTGGATCATTTTCGGGACCTTTGTCCTGGCTGCCATTTTGACCGTGTTTCCATTGCCCGAATGGCTTGAATCCTACCGGCCGGAATGGGTTGCCCTGGTAGTGATTTACTGGGTGATGGCGCTGCCCGACAGGATCGGCCTGTTCACGGCCTGGATTGCCGGGTTTTTCATGGATGTACTGGAAGGTTCCCTGCTCGGACTCAATGCCCTGGCACTGGCGCTTGTGGCCTACCTGGCCCTGAGTCTTTACCAGCGTATGCGCATGTTTACCGCCGTCCAGCAAAGCAGCACCATCCTGATCCTGGTTGGTATTCACCAGCTACTGTCATTCTGGGTGCTCACGGCCAATAGCCAGAATACTGCTCCCAACCTGATTTTCATGATTTCGGCCTTATCCAGCGCCATCGTCTGGCCCTTCATCTTTCTCGGCCTGCGCTACCTGCGCCGCACTTTCCGTGTAGCCTGAACTGTTCCGAAGGTCAGGCGCAGCAGGATTGTGGTAATCCCTGTCTGCTCCTCTATATAATCAACCCAAATCCTACTTCATAGAATAAGACCGGTAATCAAGCCGGATTTGGGGATCTCTCATGAAAAAAACGACCATCACTACCCTTTGCCTTGGTCTTCTGCTCACAGCCTGTGGCCAGGACGATACACAGGCGCCCGCCGGTGAGACAGCCACTACGACATCAGCGCCTGCAGCTGCAGTTGCCAGTTCTGCTGCAACTGCGGCAAGCCCACTGAATTCGGATCCCATGGCACAGCCGCAAACCGACGCCTGGCCAACCAATGGCGGTTCCTTTACCAACCAGCGTTATTCACCACTGGATGAGATCAACCGGGATAATGTGGCCAACCTGAAAGCTGTCTGGCGCGCTCACCTGAATGGCTCCGGCATGGAAACCAAGCACTCGGCCGAGGGCACTCCCATCTACCAGGACGGTGTACTCTACATGTCTACCGGTGACTCCGATGTCTTTGCCTTTGATGTGGATAGCGGCGAGATGCTCTGGGAATATGTGTTTGAATTTCCCGAAGGTCACGGGCAGCAGGTGTGCTGTGGCTGGGATAACCGCGGTGTCGCCATCGGGGATGGCAAGGTGTTCGTAGGTCAGCTTGATGCAAGACTGGTCGCCCTGGACCAGGAAAGTGGTGACATTGCCTGGGAAGCCCAGACTGTTGACTGGGAAGACGGGTACAGCATCACCGGGGCTCCGCTTTATTATGACGGCCTGGTGATTACCGGTTACTCGGGTGCCGAAAAAGGCGTGCGTGGCCTGGTGCAGGCCTTCGATGCCGCCACAGGGGAAGAGGTCTGGACCTTTTACACGATCCCTGGCCCGGGTGAGATTGGTCATGACACCTGGCCGGCAGACAGCAATGTCTGGGAGTACGGCGGTGGTACTGTCTGGCAGACACCGGCACTGGACCCCGAGCTTGGCATGATTTATTTCTCAACCGGAAACCCCGGTCCTGACATGAACGGTGCCATTCGCCCCGGCGACAATCTTTTCACCGATTCCATCGTGGCAGTTGATGTGCGCACCGGTGAATACCGCTGGCACTTCCAGCAGGTGCACCATGACCTGTGGGATTACGATGCCCCCAACCCGGTGATCCTGTTTGACGCGGAAATCAACGGGGAGATTCGCAAGGGTGTCGCCGAGGCAGGCAAGACCGGCTGGGTGTATATCCTGGACCGACTCACCGGTGAACCACTGATCGGTATCGAGGAAAAACCTGTACCGCAAATTGCCGAGCAGGCCACATCCCCGACACAGCCTTATCCCGTGGGGGATGCTTTTGTTCCCCAGTTTATCGACGTTGCACCCGAAGGCACGCAACTGGTGAACCAGGGACGTATTTTTACCCCCTTCCTTTACGAACCGGTACTGGTGCAACCTGGCCTGGCCGGTGGTGCCAACTGGGCGCCCAGTGCCTATGACCCGACACGGCAGACCATGTATATCTGTGCCTCGGAATCCTCCGCTGCCCTGCGCATGGAGGACACCGAAGTTCTCGAAGAACATGGAACTGCAACCTGGACCGGTGGTGCCTTTGGCGGTTCCACACGCCGTACGACGGGTATCATCGCGGCCATGGATATCACGACCAATACCCTGGTATGGCAGTACCGCTGGAATGAAGCCTGCTATAGCGGTTTTCTTGCAACGGCCGGAGACCTGTTGTTCGTAGGGCGCAATGATGGACGCCTGACTGCACTGGATATCGATACCGGGATGGAACTGTGGGGCTTTCAGACCGGTGCCGGCATGAATGCACCGGCCATCAGTTTTGAGCGCAATGGTACGCAGTACATCGCTGCCTATTCCGGCGGCAACCTGTTCCAGGGCTCGCCCCGAGGTGACAGTCTGTGGCTGTTTTCCCTGGAAGGACAGATGGAAGAGACCACGCCAGGGGATACCATGCCGCTGACCAATGCAACAGGGGAAGGGCAGCCGGTGGTGTTTGCCGAAGGTGATCCCGATTACAGTGCCGGAGAAACCCTGTTTCAGCAGACCTGCCTGCCTTGTCATGGCGAGGACGGCCTGGGTGGCCATAACAATGCCATGCCGCTGAACAACATGACGGATATTCGCGATGTGATTACCATAGTCTCAACGGGCAGGAATAATATGCCGACATTCACCGGTGCGTTATCACCTGAGCAGATACGCGACATCAGTGGTTACGTGGTAGACCGATTATTTGAATAGCCAGAAAATAGATTGACTGACAGGAGTGGCATGACAGGAAAAGCGATTTCAGTACTCACCATGGTGTTGATGCTGGTGAGCTGTGCGACCAATATAGAAGATATCGAATGGCCGGACGGAGCCTACCCCAGGGGGTATTTCGAAGCTGCCTTTCTGGAAGACCCGGCAGCCGGTGAATACCAGACCCAGGAGGATTACCTGCTCTGGGTGACCCGGTTTTATAACGGTTATAGCATAGCGCCGGGCTGGCTCAACCTGCAGCAGGAAGTGCTCGACAGGCTCGAAGACCCTGAGTCCGCCTATGCAGACAGTGTCATAGAGCGGCTCTATCACCTGGGTGGCACCATCGGAGCGGAGTGGGCTAAAAGCAATGAAGTGCGACTGCTCAATACCCGTAATGCCGCGGTCTGGCGCGATGCCCTGGTCGAGGCTATTGCCCAGGATGACCTGGATAACTACATCACCCGGGTCGAGAATGATGTGCAAGCTATCCTGGCCGGTACACTGGATAAGGAAGTTATTGAATTCGAACGGTATTACATCGACGATTTTGAATTCTGAGCCCGGTAACCCCGGGGCGTCTGCCCGAGTTGGGAGGATTGCATGACACAGTGGACTGAAGATACGGCCGCAATCCTGCTGGGCTTCCTGGTGATTATCCTGGCACTGGCGGCCTTCCTGGTTGTTCCCTTTGGTGAGGTCAACACGTCCCTGCAGGCGGCACAATCGGCTGCGGATTTCACGGTAGAGGCCTGGTCTGCGGACAACGAGACCGGCAATGCTGCCACTGAGTTCTTATCCGATACCGTTAACGGGGCCAGGCCCGGGCGCTGGAATATCAATCCGTTTGCTGCCTTCTCCCTGGACTTCCTGTTTTCCGGCCTGCTTTTCTTTTTCAGCCTGGCGTTCTTGTTCGGTGCCGGTATATTGCTCATGGGACGCTCGGCCAGTGACTTTTTCAAGGGCTTTGGCGTGGTCTTTGGTGTCGGTATCCTGGCCTACCTGCTGGCAAACCAGGTGGAATTTCTTAGCATAGGCCTGGGATATGCCTTCTGGGCCATTCTGCTTGGCCTGCTTATCAGTAATGTCTTCGGCATCCCGGGTTTTGTGCGGCCCGCCCTGCAACCGGAGCTCTATATCAAGACTGGCCTGGTGCTGCTCGGTGCCGAAGTCCTGTTTGGCAAGATTCTCGCCATCGGCCTGCCGGGCATCTTCGTGGCCTGGATCGTGACCCCCATCGTGTTGATCTCCACCTTCTGGTTTGGCCAAAAGGTACTCAGGATTTCTTCCAAGACCCTGAATATCACCATCAGTGCCGACATGTCTGTGTGTGGCGTCTCGGCCGCCATTGCCACGGCAGCGGCCTGCCGGGCGACGAAAGAGGAACTGACCACCGCCGTGGGGCTGTCCATGATCTTTACCTCCATCATGATGGTGGCGTTGCCTGCCTTCATCAATGCCGTGGGCATGCCTGAAGTACTCGGTGGTGCCTGGATTGGCGGGACAGTTGACGCCACTGGTGCCGTGGTAGCTGCCGGTGCTTTCCTGGGTGATACCGCCCTGAACGTGGCTGCCACTATCAAGATGATCCAGAACATCCTCATTGGCGTGCTGGCATTTTGCGTGGCTGTTTACTGGACGACGAAGGTGGACAACAGCCAGGGACGTACGGTTGGTGCGTCGGAGATCTGGCTGCGCTTTCCCAAGTTTGTCCTGGGTTTCCTGGCGGCGAGCATCCTGTTTTCCCTGCTTTATGAAGTGCTCAACAACAATACGGCCATCGTCCTGGTGGAAAACGGTGTCCTGGATTTTACTTCCGATATGCGCGGCTGGCTGTTCTGCCTGGCCTTTGCCAGCATTGGCCTGTCGGCCAATTTTCGTGAATTGAGATCCCAGTTTCATGGCGGTAAACCCCTGATACTGTACCTGTGCGGCCAGACCCTGAATTTATGCCTGACTCTGCTTATGGCCTGGATCATGTTCTACAAGGTCTTTCCAGAGATAACCAACAGTCTGTGAAAACCATGGCATTAACGATAAAAACCGCTAAAGTATTTCTGTTCCTCGCAGCCCTCATACTGCTGCAGCAGGTGATTGCTTTAGGTCACCGGTATAGTCCGCAGTGGCATGACCAGGCCACCCTGATCAGTGAACAGGATATTGATCCATCAGCCCTGTTTTACATGGAAAGCAAGCTGGCACTGGCGGCAGAAAAGCAGGTTCGGCAGACCCTTGATGGCAGCAAGCCGGAATAAAATCCCTTTGTGTTTATCCACCACCACTTTTTATCCATGATGATCCAGGCCTTTGTCGCCGGAAAGGATGCCTAGTGAATGCCTGGCAGCGCTGGGTAAAAGCACCCGGTACCACAACCTTTCGCCGCATCCTGTTCCAGGTACATTTGTGGCTGGGCATTGGCCTGGGCCTGTATATCCTGGTCATCAGTGTCAGTGGTTCTGCGGTCGTGCTGCGTCCCCAGATCAATAACTGGTTCATCAACAGCCAGGTGCCGGCCATGACTGGCGAGCCCTTGCTTGGTGCTGAACTGGAGGCCGCCGTGGCGGCCGAATATCCCGAATACACTGTCAGCAATATCAACGTATCGGCGCGTGAAGGGCGTGCTGTCCATGTTTCCCTGGTCAGGGACGGCGTGGAGAGCAGTCGTTATTTTGATCATTACACAGGTAATGACCTGGGCAGTACCTATCCGTGGCAGGTCGCTACCGTGGAGTGGCTGACCCGGTTGCACGATGACCTGTTACTCGACCGCGGAACAGGGCGCCGCGTGAATGCCTTTGGCGGCATGCTGCTACTGGTGATGGTGTTTAGCGGCATCCTGATCTGGTGGCAGGGTAAACGGCGTTGGTCGGACGGACTGCGTTTCAGGCGTGCCAGTTCTCACTCATTTATCTGGCAACTGCACAGCTTCGTGGGATTCTGGTCCCTGCTGCTCATGCTGGTCTGGGGTATCACTGCCATCTATTTTGCCTTTCCCGAACCCTTCGATGCCCTGGTCGACAGCCTGGACGACGACCCCACCGATTTCGAAAGACCTGATGCCTGGTTGCGTTTCCTGGTCAATCTCCACTTCGGGCGTTTTCGTGGTTCATGGCCGGGACTACCCTATATCTGGATCGTGCTGGGATTGTTGCCGGCGGTGATGTATGTCACGGGGTTTGTGCTTTGGTATCGGCGGGTGTTGAGGAGGTATGTTTGAATTCGATAAAGGGAGAAAGGGAAAAAGGGAACAAAGAGGTAGGTCGGATAAGGCACGTAGTGCCGCCATCCGACGGCTTCGATGGGCTTTTCGATAAAGGGATAAAAGGATAAAAGGATAAAAGGATTTTCTAGTTTTGGATTTTTAGGGCGCGGGTTGCTATGAGGATATCGATGATGCCGATAAGGGGATCGTCTTCGCCCATGCTGTCTTCGAAGAATCCGGTGATGACCAGGCCTGCATCTATCTGGCCCTGGATCTGGTCGTGTAATGTGTGGCCAAAACAAACGGGTTTGTTGTCGTTGGTCAGTAGTTTTTCCAGTTCGGCTTCTGGCAGGTCAGTGATGTCGGCATAGGGAATTTTATGGCGCACGGTGAATTTGCCGTTTTCATAATCAGACAGGTCAAAAATAAAATGTAGTGGATTGAGGAAGCCGGACATCAATGTCCCGCCGGGTTTTAGTACCCGCGCTGATTCCTGCCAGACCGGCAAGACATTTTCCATGAAAACATTGGAGGCCGGATTCACTACCAGGTCAAAACTTTCATCACCGAAACAGGACAGGTCTTTCATGTCGCCCTGGATAATTGCCAGGACAAGATTTTCCCGTTCAGCAACAAGCCTATCCTGGTCCAGCTGTTTCTCTGAGTAATCGAATACGGTGACATTGGCGCCAGCTGCGGCCAGGATGGGGCCCTGTTGGCCGCCACCGGATCCCAGGCACAGGATGTCGAGGCCTTCAAGGTTTTCAGGAAACCAGTCACGCGGGGTGGGTTTTACCGAGGTCAGCTGAATCGACCAGTCACCCTGGCGTGCCCTGGCGATGGTGTCTTCATCGACTGGAACGGTCCACTGGTCCTGGCTTTGTGTCAGTTTGTCCCAGGCCTTGCCGTTGTAATCCAGAATATCCATGGTTGTCCTCATGCTTTCCTGCGTTAGCGCAATTTATTCATTTGTGTGAGGCCCGTGTCTTTGGCTACACTTTCCCCTCTATCCAGAAACGTCCGGGGGGACACAGGGCCTGCCATGAAGGCATTCAAAACCCTGCTCATTCTCAGTCACCGTTATATCGGTATTCCGCTCAGTTTACTCTTCGTGGTGTGGTTTGCCTCGGCTTTTGTCATGATTTATGCCGGTGGCATGCCTCGCGTCACCCAGGAAATGCACATTGAGGGCGGACAGCCCCTGGCCCTGGAAGACATAGCGGTGACACCTGCGCAGGCTGTGGACCTGCTGGGCTATTCACCCTTTGAGGCCAAATTGCGCACCGTTCTGGGCAGACCGGCCTATGAATTTCCGGAGCCTGGCTATCCAAGCACGTTCATCTGGGCGGATAACGGGGAGTTCCTTGAGTCGTTGACGCCAGAGCAGGGCGCCTCTGTTGCGGCTGACTTTCTCGGTATTCCCGCTGAGGAGTTTACCTACACAGGGCAGGTGACGGTCCCTGACCAGTGGACCATCGCCAGTCCCCGTGAATTACCCCTGTACAAATACACGGTCAACGATGAACTGGGCACACAGGCTTATGTGTCTCCAACCAAGGCCGAGGTAACCGTCTATACCACCCGCCAGAGCCGCTTGCTGGCCTGGCTGGGTACCATTCCCCACTGGTTTTATTTCACCGGTCTGCGTGAAAACCAGCCCCTGTGGTATGACCTGGTGGTCTGGACCTCGGGTATCGGCTGCATCCTGGCCATTCTTGGCCTGATCATGACCTTTACCCAGGCCCGTAAGGTGAAACCCTTCACTCTCCGCAAGGCCATTCCGTACCGGGGCATGATGCGCTGGCATTATATCCTGGGCACGGTGTTCGGTATTTTCGTGCTGACCTGGTCGTTCAGCGGCATGTTGTCCATGGAGCCTTTCGCCTGGACCAACGCCCGCGGGCTGGCGGTTAACGAAGGCGTTTACCAGGAAGGCACGCTGGAACTGGAGGCTTTCCCTGCTATCGAGGCCGCACGTTGGCGTGCCCTGGCGCAGGAGAATGGCGTGAGCGGGGATATCAAGGAAGTGGAATTTCGCTGGATCGGTGGTGAGCCTTACTACCTGGCCAACTACAGTGCAGATTCCCACCTGGACATGGACAAGCGTGATCGCCTGCACCAGCCTTACTACATTATTGGCCAGCTTGAATCCTCCAGCATGCTGGTTAACGCCGGTGACATGCGCGTACAGAACGGCTTTGATACCGACGAGCTGATCAGCAAGCTGGCCGCCAGCGTGGATGCCAACGTGACTGACGCCACACTGCTGTCGGACTATGACGATTATTACTATTCCCGCAATGACCAGTTGCCCTTGCCGGTACTGCGCATCAGGTTTGATGATCCGGCTGAAAGCTGGATTTATGTGGATCCGCAGAAAAGCGAATTGCTCAGCCTGATCCACAAGTACAGCCGCGTGGAACGCTGGTTGTACAGCGGTCTTCACAGCCTCGATTTTGCCTTCTGGTATCACAAGCGGCCGCTCTGGGATATCGGTGTGATCCTGCTGCTCATCGGCGGGCTTGCAGTCAGTTGCCTGGGCTTCTATCTTGGTCTCAAGCGACTGGTAAAAGATATCCGTCAACTGTATGTTCGCATAACACGTTCTGATAAACCCCGAGAGGTGCCAGGTGTATCGCATTAACAAATCTGTTTTTTTCGTCTTGCTGGCAGCGGTATCGGCACTGGTGATGGCGCAACCGGCGCCACTGGGTGAAGGACCCTGGTATTTCGATACCTACCAGCCGGCTTCCCGCATCAAGGTCTCGGTGGTTGCCAGGGGCATTCAGAATCCCTGGGGCATGGCTTTCCTGCCCAACGGCAATATCCTGGTGGCCCAGAAAGTTGGCGGGTTTCGCCTGATCAGGCCCGGACAGATGATCCCGGACGAGGTCGCCGGTTCACCCGAAGTCACGGTGGCAGCAGGTGGCGGACTCATGGATATCGCGCTGCATCCTGATTTTGAAAACAATCGCCTGGTGTATTTCACGTACGTGAAAAATGGTGAGCCACCGGCCGGGGCCCGTTACTACGCGACAACTGCCCTGGCCCGCGGTCGCCTGAACACGGCGGAAACCGCCCTGGAGAATGTCGAGGATATCTTTGTCGCCGATGCCTGGGGCACTGCTGCTGGCGGCCATGGCTCCCGCCTGCGCTTTGCACCGGATGGCACTCTGTTCATGTCATCACCTTTTCGCCGCGATTTTGACAATCCCCAGAATCCCATGAGCCATATCGGTAAAATTTTACGCCTCAATGATGATGGTTCGGCGGCGGCAGACAATCCCTTTATCGGCATGGCAGGCTACCTGCCGGAAATCTGGACGATCGGTCATCGCGCCGTTGAAGGCCTGAACTACCATCCGGTCACCGGCAAACTGTGGGCCAGCGAACACGGGCCCCAGGGAGGGGACGAAGTCAATATTATTGAAGCCGGCGAAAATTACGGCTGGCCGGTAGTCAGCTATGGCCGGGATTATGACGGCACCCGTGTCACGAATGAACCCTGGCAGCCGGATATGCTGCAGCCGGAAATCTTCTGGGTGCCTTCCATAGCCACGTCGGGCCTGATGTTTTACAACGGGGACAGGTTTCTGCAGTGGCAGAACAACCTGTTTGTCGGCTCCCTGATGACAGCCCGGGTCCCTGGAACCGGCCATATCGAGCGCATTGTCTTCAATGAACACGGTGAAACCAGTCGTGAATGGTTGCTGGAAAGTCTCAAGCAGCGGGTCAGGGATGTGCAGCAGGGGCCCGATGGGCTTATTTATGTGCTCACGGAAGAAAGCGATGGCGCCTTGCTTGTCATTGAGCCGGCAGAAGCAGATTAAACAATGGGCAGTGTTTGAACGACGTTATGATCAAAGTACAAAGTCTGGCCAGGAAACATACCGAGGCCCTGGAAATGGAAGAGCTGTTTGATGCTCAAGTATCACGGGTATCAGGCCTGGAAGGTGATCTGTCAGCGCACAGTGCCAATGGCGAGATAGCCGTGCTCAGCAAGGAGTCCTGGGTAAAATCCTGCCATGAAACCGAGGTGGAATTGCCCTGGATAGTCGCCGGATCCAACCTGTTCATCAAGGGTTTTGAATTCCTGCCAACAGATATTGGCCGCAGTTTGCGTATCGGTGAAGTCGTCCTGGAAATCCTGCGCGAGAACCTGCCGCCTTCAGCCCTGGCGGACCAGGCACCGGCCCTGCATGAATCCCTGTCCCTGGGGTGGCGTGGCGGCGTCATCTGCAAAGTGTTACGCAGTGGCAATATCACGACCGGTGATGATATCCACATTGTCGGCTGACGCGCCAAGCCCTTGAATCCTATCCACTCCCTTTGCCTGGCTCTCCTGTTGTTTTTTTCCCCGGTGGCACTGGCTGCCGATTGCATTGTGCTGTTGCACGGCCTGGCACGCACTGCCGCATCACTGGATAAAATTGATGCAGCACTGTCACGTGAAGGCTACCAGGTGGCCAATATTGACTATGATTCCCGGCAAGCGACTATTGAATCCCTGGCACTGGCAGCGGTGGAGCCGGGACTGGCACAGTGCGAAGCCCAGTCTGCCGAACGTGTCAGTTTTGTGACCCATTCCATGGGCGGTATCCTGCTGCGGTATTACCTTGAACAACAGGAAATCGGCAACCTGCACCGGGTCGTCATGCTGGCTCCGCCCAACCAGGGCAGCAAGGTGGTGGATGTGTTTCGCCATGTGCCGGGTTACAGATGGTTGAACGGACCGGCAGGGCTGCAACTGGGAACCGGAGAAGACAGTGTGCCGCTTGCCCTGGGACCAGTTTCGTTTGAGCTGGGTGTCATTGCCGGTAATCGCACCATCAACTTCATCCTGTCGCAGTTCCTGGAAAACCCTGACGACGGCAAGGTGTCGGTGGCCAGTGCGCGTGTTGCAGGCATGTGCGCGCATATTGAAGTGGCTGCTACCCATGCCCTGATGATGCGCAATGACGAGGTGATCGACCAGGTGATCCGTTTTCTGGATTCAGGCAGTTTCTTCGGGGAAAACGCGGAGAATGGATTGTGTACGGCTGACGGAAGAGCGGTCTAGCTGTCGCGGTGCAGCGCAGCCTCGGCGACCTGGACCAGGCCAGTGCGGAATTCATTGTCCGGCAGGCAATCCAGGCAAGTCAGGGCAGAATCAATACACTGGCTGGCTTTGTCGCGAGTGTAATCCAGTGCCCCGGAGTCCTTGACGGTATTGATGATGGTGTCCAGGTGCTCAAGCCCACCACTGGTAATGGCTTTTTCAATCAGACTGCGCTCTGACTCACTGCCGTGTTGCATGGCATGGATGAGGGGGAGTGTGGGTTTGCCTTCGGCCAGGTCGTCACCGACGTTCTTGCCCATGGTGTCACTGGACCCGGAATAGTCCAGCACGTCATCGACCAGCTGGAAGGCCAGGCCAACCTGTAAACCGAAGTTGTGCAGGTTGTCGCGGATCTTGTCGTCAGCGCCGGCCAGAATGGCTGCTGATTTGCAGGCGGCGGCAAAGAGGATGGCCGTCTTGTTGAGTATGACCTGCATGTAGTCTGCTTCCGTTGTTCGGGGGTTGCGCTGGTTGACCAGTTGCAGGACTTCACCCTCGGAAATCTTGTTGGTGGTGCTGGCCATGACATCCATGATGGCCATGTCACCGATGCCCACCAGCAACTCAAAGGCACGGGAATAGATAAAATCGCCGACCAGGACACTGGACGGGTTGTCCCAGTGGGTATTGGCTGTCGGGCGGCCGCGGCGCATCTCTGACATGTCCACAACATCGTCGTGAAGCAGGGTGGCGGTGTGCAGGAATTCAATGACGGTGGCGAGCTCGATATGGTCCTTGCCGGCATAGCCCAGGTTCCTGCTGGCGAGCAGGACCAGCACGGGGCGCATGCGTTTGCCGCCAGCCTCGATGATGTAATGGCCGATACTCTCGATTAGGGGGACATCGGAATGCAACTGGTCCACAACCATGCGGTTCAGCGCCGTAAAATCGCTTGCTACGATCTGATGAATGTGTGAAACCATAGGCAGTCCCGAAAAAGAGCTTCGAATGTTAGTGGCTCCCCCGTTAAAGTCAAGAAATACGGGCTTTCCAGAGTAGCCCCGGGACCCGCGCCAGCCGCCCCCGGAAGGCTTAAAAAATGCCCTGATCTGGTTGCGAAACAGGGTTTGTTCCCGTACAATTCCCGCCCTCGTAAAGACCGGCCCATTTCCACACCCATAATTTGCGTTCCACGGGGCGCCATCAGGGGTGTTTTACTCGGGAAAAATGGCAGGTCAACAAGAATTGACCTGGATAGCAATCGGGCTATTGGAGCAGAGAATATGTACGCGGTAATAGAAAGTGGTGGCAAACAGCATCGAGTCACCGAAGGCGAAGTCCTGAAGCTGGAGAAGATTGAAGCCAGCACCGGTGACAAAGTGGATTTTGACAAGGTCCTGATGGTTGGCGAAGGCGCTGACGTCGAGATCGGTACACCTTACGTGTCCTCCGGCAAGGTCACGGCTGAAGTCATCAGCCATGGTCGTGGCGACAAGGTCAAGATCATCAAGTTCAACCGCCGCAAGCATTACCGCAAGCAGCAGGGTCATCGCCAGTGGTTCACAGAAGTGAAAATCACCAGCATTTCTGCCACCGGTGCGGCAAAAAGCGCCAAGGCAGCGGCTGACACTGATGCTGCTCCCAAGGCAGCTGCCAAGAAAGAAGCTGCACCGAAAAAGGCAGCAGCCAAGAAAGCAGCTCCCAAGGCCAAGGCAAAAGCCAAGGCCGACGACAAGGAATAATCCGGCTCACTTAGCAGCCCACCAAGAATTGACTGGAGTACATTATGGCTCACAAGAAAGCAGGCGGTAGTACCAATAACGGCAGAGATTCAGTATCCAAACGACTTGGCGTCAAGCGTTTCGGTGGTGAAAAGGTTCTGGCCGGTAATATAATCGTGCGTCAGCGTGGCACTCACTTCCATCCCGGCGTCAATGTCGGTCTGGGCAAGGACCACACGCTGTTTGCCAAAACTGACGGTGTCGTAAAGTTTCAGGTCAAAGGCCCGAAAAACCGTCGTTTTGTCAGTATCGAGACGGCGTCTGCCTGATAAACTTCAGGCTCAAGCGATTTTAAAAAAAGCCCTGTCTGTGACAGGGTTTTTTTTTATCGCCAAACGGGACAACGACTGATGAAATTCGTGGATGAAGCAGAAATCCTGGTGGAAGCCGGCAAGGGCGGCAACGGCTGCCTGAGTTTCCTGCGCGAAAAGTTCATCGAAAAGGGCGGCCCTGACGGGGGTGATGGCGGCGACGGTGGCAGTGTCTGGCTGGTAGCCGACGAAGCCCTCAACACCCTGGTGGATTTTCGCTTCCAGCCCCGATACCGGGCCAAGTCGGGTGAACAGGGACGCGGCCGTAACTGTACCGGGGCCGCAGGGGCCGATCTCGTGGTGAGGGTGCCAGTTGGGACCAGTGTGTACGCCATTGAGACCGACGAGCTCCTGGGTGACCTGCTGACAGCAGGAGAGCGCCTGCTGGTGGCCCAGGGGGGCAAGCATGGCCTGGGCAATACCCGTTTCAAATCCAGTACCAACCGGGCGCCAAGGCAAACCACCCATGGCAAACCCGGTGAATCCCGGCGCCTGCTGCTGCAATTGAAAGTGGTGGCTGATGTGGGCCTGCTGGGCATGCCCAATGCCGGTAAATCAACGCTGATTCGCAGTGTATCGTCCGCTACCCCCAAGGTCGCCGAATATCCCTTTACCACCCTGGTGCCGAACCTGGGCGTGGTGCGAGTCGGGGACGAAAACAGTTTTGTCATGGCCGATATTCCCGGCCTGATTGAAGGCGCCGCCGATGGTGCGGGCCTGGGGATCCGTTTCCTCAAACACCTGGCCAGAACGCGTATCCTGCTGCACCTGGTGGATATCGCCCCGCTGGACATGAGCGATCCCGTCGCCTCGGCCCGGGCCATTATCAACGAGCTGGAAACCTTCAGCCCGACACTGGCCAAGCGTGAACGTTGGCTGGTACTGAACAAGATCGACCTGATGTCTGAAGAAGACGCCTCCATCCTGTGCGATGACATCGTCAGCCAGTTGGACTGGCAGGGCCCGGTATTCAGGATTTCGGCGGTATCCGGCAAGGGTACAAAGGCTTTATGTGATGCCCTGATGCAGGAAATTCTGTTAATCGACGAGAAGCTGGCTGAGGATGAAACCTGGCGGGAAGCGCAGGATAATGCGCGAGCGCAAATGGAGTTTGAAATGCGCCAGAGCATCGCCACTGCCAGGGAAGCCTGGAAGGCCAGGAAGGGGGTTGATGAAGACGATGATCTCGATGACGACGATGGTGTTGAAGTGGAATACGTAAGGGATTGATGGTGAGTGACAGGCAAACGCTGACAAACGCACGTACCTGGGTCATCAAGATCGGCAGTTCCCTGCTGACAGATGATGGCAAGGGCCTGAACCGGGAAAGTATGGCTGCCTGGGTTGGACAGATTGCCGGGTTCAGCAAGGCGGGTATCTCCGTGGTCCTGGTTTCATCGGGCGCGGTCGCCGAGGGTGTACTGAGACTGGGGCTCAATGGCAGGCCCACCGCTGTGCATTTCCAGCAGGCTGCCGCCGCAGTTGGCCAGATGGGCCTGATCCAGGCCTATGAATCCGAATTTCAGAAATTCGGCCTGCATACCGCCCAGGTCTTGCTCACCCATGACGACCTGTCCAACCGTAAACGCTATCTGAATGCCCGTACCACCCTGAAAACCCTGCTGGACCTGAACGTGATTCCCGTGGTGAATGAAAATGATACGGTGGTGACCGATGAAATCTGTTTTGGTGACAACGACACCCTGGCTGGCCTGGTTGCCAACCTGATCAATGCCGATGCCATGGTGATTCTTACTGACCAGGATGGTCTTTATGATGCCGATCCGCGCACCAACAAGGACGCCAACCTGGTGGACCAGGCGCAGTGCAACGACAGGCACCTGCTGGAATTTGCCGGTACAGGCCATGGTGAACTGGGTCGCGGAGGCATGTTGACGAAAATTCGCGCTGCACGCCTGGCCGCCCGGTCCGGCACTGTGACCTGTATTGCCAATGGTCGTGAGCCGGACATCCTGGCGCAGTTGCGCACAGGTGAGAGCAAAGGCACCTTGCTGCTGCCGGAAAGCAGCCCCCTGGCCTCACGCAAGCAGTGGCTGGCAGGTCACCTCAAGGTCAAGGGCACACTGGTCCTGGATGCCGGTGCCGTCAAGGTGCTCACGGAATCGGGAAAGAGCCTGTTACCGGTAGGTATCAAGTCTGTCACTGGCAGTTTCAAGCGCGGCGAGGTGGTCAGCTGTGTCGATGAATCCGGTAAAGCGATAGCTCGTGGCCTGGTGAATTACGACAGTGCCGAGGCCGGCAAGATCATAGGTCATTCCACAGAAAAACTTTTTTCCCTGCTCGGTTATGAAGGTGAACACGAGATAATTCACCGGGATAACCTGGTGCTTCTGTAAGCCTGCCTGACCGCCTTCCAGGCGAGAGAAAGCGCTGAGCCCAATGTATTTGACAGCATAGCAATACTCTCGCTATGTTAAGCGGGCTTTTTACGTCTCATCATTAATAATCAAAAAAGGGGAAGTTGATGGGCAGAATCCTTTGCCGTGTCTTACTGTTATTCCTGGTTTCCTTGTTGAGCTTCCAGACTCTGGCCGAGAAAAATTTTTCGGGCGTCTGGGTGGGTAATTACAGCGAGGATTATCCCGATCGTTTGCCGGGACCCGAGCTGGGCGATTACGGCGGTTTGCCGATCAATGACGCCGACCGGCTGCGTGCCCAGAGCTGGAGCGCTTCGCTTATTGCGCTGCCCGAGTACCAGTGTCGTGTTCATCCCTCAGACTATGCCAGCAGCTTCGCCAATATCCGTATCTGGGAAGAACGTGATCCCATCAGTGAGCAATTGATTGCCATACGCGTGCAGCATTTTGCCTGGCAGACACGCCGCACCATCTGGATGGATGGTCGGGAGCACCCGCCGGAATATGCCGCCCACACCTCCATGGGCTTTTCCACCGGGGAATGGGTCGGCCACCAGCTGAAAGTCAAAACTACCAATCTCAAGGAAGGCTGGTTGCGACGCAACGGCGTAGCCCGTTCCGACCAGGCCACTGTCACGGAGTACTTCATACGCCACGACGACCTCCTGACCTGGACGGTGATTATTGACGACCCTATTTACCTGGAAGAACCTTTTATCCGGAACCGGGATTACCTCTACACCATCGATGACCAGATCGGTAACTATCCCTGTGACCCGGTCGTGGAAATGGTGCGTGAGCCCGGTTATATCCCCCATCACCTGCCCGGCACCAATACCGATATGCTGATTTATTCCGAACGCCATGATATTCCGCTGGAAGCAGCCATGGGCGGTCCCGAGACCATGTACCCGGAGTACATGGAACGCATCAAGGAATTGCCAACCCCCAGTGAGCTGGAAGCAGGACAGGAGTAATTACAGATGATAAGTAAACTGAACAAGACCCTGTCCGCTGCGCTGTTGCTGCTGGCCGCACCTTTTACGGTGGCCCAGCAGGATTTCGATGCCGTGGAAATTCACACCCTGAAAGTCAGGGACAATATCTACATGCTGGTGGGTTCCGGCGGCAATATCACGGTCCAGACCGGTGATGAAGGTGTCCTGATCATTGATACCCAGTATGCCCAGTTGTCGGACAAGATCCTGGCAGCGATTCGCGAGCTTTCCGACAAACCCCTGCGCTACATCATCAATACCCATCACCACGATGACCACGTGGGCGGCAATGCCAACCTGCGGGAAGCCGGCTTTACCCCGGTGGGCGGTAATGTTGGGGGAGATCTGAGTGATGCCGGAGAAGGGGCCCGCATCCTGGCCCATGAGAATGTCCTGCTGAACATGGCTGCTGATGAGAATGTGTCCACCGAAATGTGGCCGACCATGACCTTTTTTAATGACAAGCGTGATATCTACTTCAATGACGAAGGTATCCGTGTCATGCATCAGCCCAACGCCCATACCAATGGCGACAGTATCATTTTCTTCCGCAAGTCGGATGTCATCACCACCGGTGATGCCTATATCACGAGTTTTTATCCCTTTATCGACATGTCTTCCGGTGGCAGCATCAATGGGTTTATTGATGCAGCCAACGCGATCATCGACCTGGTCATTCCCGAGTATGGCCAGGACGGCGGCACCCTGGTTATTCCAGGACATGGCAGGCTCAGCGATATTGGTGATGTCATCAACTGGCGGGAAATGCTGACCATTGTCAGGGACCGTATTGTTGATATGAAGGACCGCGGCATGAGCCTGGAAGATGTGCTGGCAGCGCGACCTACCCGTGACTATGACCCGCGCTGGGCAGGGGAGGGCATATTCTCGACCGAGAATTTTGTCACTGCTGTCTACATGACATTGGACCAGTAAGGAGTACACCGTGAAATTATTGATCAAGTTATTTGCAGTCCCGGTTACCCTTGGACTGATGTTATCCCCGCTGCAGGCCCAGCCTGGTGGTGAACCGCAGTCGGCCCGTGAAGTGGCTCCTATTGACCTGACCGGATACTGGGTCTCACTGGTCACCGAGGACTGGCGTTTCAGGATGTTCACCGCGCCTGCCGGTGATTACGAGGGCCTGGGCCTGACAGCCCGGGCACGGGAGATTGCCGATGCGTGGGATCCGGAAGCTGACATAGCTGCCGGTAATGCCTGCAAGGCTTATGGCGCCGGCGGGCTCATGCGTATTCCCACTCGACTGCATATCACCTGGGCAAACGACAACGTGCTGCAGGTGGATACCGATGCCGGTATGCAGACCCGACTGCTGAAGTTCGGCGAGGCACAGGACAATGCTGGTGCCGGTTCACTGCAGGGTGTGACAGATGCCGAGTGGCTGCTGGAAAGGCAGGGTCGTTTCGGGCCGGTAACCTGGGGCAGCATCCAGGCCATCACGACCGACATGGCGCCCGGCTACCTGCGCCGCAATGGCGTGCCCTATGGCACCCAGGCCACGTTGACCGAATACTACGAATTACTGGTGGGCGGCGACGGCACGGAATACCTGACGGTTATCTCCGTTCTGGAAGATCCGGAAAACCTGAACCAGTTGTACACGACCTCCGCAAACTTCAAACGCGAGCCGGATAACAGCAACTGGAATCCACAGGAATGCATGGCCCAGTAAAATGGTTTGCCCGGAATGAAAAAAGGCCGCTGATGCGGCCTTTTTTATTACTTGTCTGGTTAATGGAAAAACCAGGGTGAATCGAAAGTCAGATCAGTCAAAGGTCTGTTCGTCATCAAAGCCCCAGCCAAATCCGTCAGAAGGACGCAGGATTGATTCCATGCGCATGCGATAGTCGGTTTTTTCACGAGCCGGCTGACCGGTGATGATGACTTCGTCACCGGGCTTGAATGATGTGCGGGTCAGCCCCTGGCGCATCAGCAGGCTTGCACCACCCCATTCAACGCCCCAGCGCTGCATGACGCCATTTTCATCCGGTGCCATTACCATGACGGAGGAGTGTGGGTTGCGAAAATTCATTTGCACCAGCTTGCCACGAATCTCGATCATGGAGTCCATGTCGTAGGTGGCCTGGAAAGAGTGATGGGCCAATGCGCTTTGTCCCACCGTCAGTGCCATGAACAGGCCGGTACAAAGGCAAAGAGTTCGAGTTAGTGTCATGCTGGCTCCCCCTGGAGTGTCTTTTATATAACTTTCGCCTGATTATAGCCGAAGGTCTGGCAACTGTGCAGGTTTTTGGTCTTCCTGTTCAGCAGGCATTAAAAAACCGGCAAAAGCCGGTTTTTTAATAAAATCAACAGGGTATCAAGCCTTGAGAGCCTTGATAGCGCTGTTCAGGCGGCTCTTGTGACGTGCAGCCTTGTTGGCATGGATGATGCCCTTGTCCGCCATGCGGTCAATGACGGGTACAGCACTGTTATAGGCAGTGCTGGCCTGGTCATAGTCATTGCTTTCTATAGCGGCATTGACCTTCTTGATATAGGTACGGACCATGGAACGGGCACCCGCGTTATGCTTGCGACGGTTTTCCGCCTGTCTTGCCCGTTTGCGGGCCTGTGCAGAGTTCGCCAAGGCTGTCTCCTCTTAATGAAAATCGTTGTTCGTTGTTAAAAACGTAATTAAATTCTGGAATTCGTCCCGGAAAGCGTCCTGCTTGCCGAAAAAAGACGCGAATCATGCAGTTTTCGCAGGCTTTTGTCAACTGTGAGGCATGCTCTATCCCGGTTCTGCTGTGATAAACTGCGCCCTTGATTCCTTCCGGAGAGAGACCCAGACAGCGTGCAGGCAGATGCAGACAAGCCGGATGAAACCGGGGTTGCCAAATCCAGCCTGGTCGTCTCTTCAATGACCTTCCTGTCACGCATCCTCGGATTGGTGCGTGAAATCGTTTTTGCCGCCGTTTTTGGTGATGGCGCCGCGGCTGATGCCTTTTTTGTAGCCTTCCGTATCCCCAATTTCCTGCGCCGGCTGTTTGCCGAGGGCGCCTTTTCCCAGGCCTTTGTGCCGGTGCTGTCCGAATACCGCAAGAAGCATACCTTTGAGCAGGTCAAAAGCCTGGTGGACCATGTGGCAGGTCGCCTGTCCCTGATCCTGGTGCTTGTCACGCTGGTGGGTGTGATTGCAGCTCCCCTGGTGGCCACTGTTTTTGCCTGGGGCTACCGGGATACACCCGACAAGTTTGCCTTGCTGGTGGAGATGCTGCGCATCACCTTTCCCTATATCCTGCTGATTTCGCTCACAGGATTTGCCGGCTCCATTCTCAACTCGTACAACCGCTTTGCTGTACCAGCCGTTACGCCCATATTCCTGAACATTACCCTGATCTCCTGCGCGCTGTTCCTGAGCCCCATGATGGCGGAACCAGTTATCGCACTGGCCTGGGGCGTACTGCTGGCCGGCCTGATCCAGCTCATGTTCCAGTTACCTTTTTTGCAACACCTGAAACTGCTGCCTGCTCCCAAACTCAGGCCACACCATGAAGGTGTGAAAAAGGTGATCACCCTGATGATACCGGTGATGTTCAGTGTCTCCGTCGGGCAGATCAACCTGCTGCTGGACACGATTCTTGCCACGGCCCTGCAAGGCGACGGTGCGGTGAGCTGGCTGTATTATTCTGACCGTCTCATGGAGTTGCCACTGGGTATTTTTGCCATTGCCATCGCCACGGTGATCCTGCCGACCCTCTCGCGCATCCATGCCGCCGAGGATACTGAAAAATTCGTGGCGACCCTGGACTGGAGCCTGCGAACACTGGTTCTGGTCGGATTACCTGCCACCCTGGCACTGGTGGTGCTTGCTGAGCCCCTGATTGTCATTATTTACCAGCGCGGTGCCTTCAGCCTCGAATCAGTGGCTCCGACGGCTGCCAGCCTGAAGGCCTATGCCGTGGGCTTGCTGGGCTTCATGAGTATCAAGGTGCTGGCCACGGCGTATTTTTCCCGGCAGGACACGACTACACCGGTACGCTTTGCGGTCATTGCCATGGTCAGCAACATGGTATTTAACCTGTTGCTCATTATTCCTCTGGCCCATGTCGGGCTGGCTCTGGCCACCTCACTTTCGGCCTTCGTCAATGGCGGCCTGTTGTTGTCCGGCTTGCTGAAATTGAAGGTTTTCCACTTTCGCAGGCACTGGATTGGCTACCTGATGCGCATCGGATTCGCAGGCCTGGTCATGGTGCTGGTACTCAGGTTCCTCTACGGACCGGACGATTTCACCAGCTTGGCCAATGCCGGGACCGTGGATCGACTCCTGTTCCTATTGCTGATTTGTGGTAGCGGCATTCTGGCCTATGGCCTGTCCCTGCTGGCATTGGGTATAAGACCTGCCCATTTCAGGCATTCTGCCTGATATAATGCCCGGCTTTTCTCCAGCCAGTTAAGGAATCTCCCCGGATTCATGAGTGTTTATACCGATTTTGCCGCGTTCAGGGCCAGCCATAACGGTTGTGTAGCCACGATCGGTAAATATGACGGCCTGCATATCGGCCACCAGCACGTGCTCGATACCCTGAACGGGATTGCCAAACAGCAGGGGCTGCCCGCGGTGGTGATCCTGAGCGAACCCCACCCGGAAGAGTTTTTTGCCGGTAACAAGGCGGCTCCCCGGTTAACAGGCTTTGAAGACAAGGTGGAATTCCTGCTGGCCCATGGGGTGGATGCTATCTTCAAAATGCACTTTGATCAGACTCTGTCCAATCTCAGTGCCGAGGATTTCATTCAGCAGTACCTGGTTGATGGGCTGGGCGTGCACACCCTGATCGTGGGTGATGATTTCCGTTTTGGTCACGGCCGGCGTGGGGATTTCGATCTCCTGGTCGAAAAGGGCAGGGACAACGGTTTCAAGGTAATGCGTGAAGGTTCCTGCGAACTGGCTGGCGAGCGGGTCAGCAGTACCCTGGTCCGGCAGTACCTGCAACAGGGCGATTGCGAAAAAGTCAGGCAATTGCTGGGGCGCTATTACAGTATTGGGGGCAACGTGGTGAGCGGCAAACAGCTTGGGCGTGAGCTGGGCACGCCCACGGCGAATATCGCTCTGGATTTTGACAAGCTGCCCTTGCACGGCATTTTCAGTGTCCTGGTGACACACCGGGACAGGCAACTGCAGGGTGTGGCCAGCATCGGTTTTAATCCCACCATCGATGACAGCCGTATTCCCAGGCTGGAAGTCTTTCTTTTTGATTTTGACGAAGATATTTACGGGGAACACCTGAGTGTCAGTTTTGTCAAAAAACTGCGGGATGAATACGCCTTTCCCGATCTTGATGCCCTGAAAAAACAGATTTCCGTGGATATCGAACAAGCCAGGGATTCACTGGATTCTGCGACGGCCATCTGACGCAACCATGAGCAAACAAGCCGATATGACAACAAGTGCAATACAGGAAGCCGCCAGACCCGGGCTCCCCCTGTTGTTTTCCCTGGCCGCTGTGGTTGCTGTCATCGACAGGGTGACCAAGGTCATTTGCAATGCCAACCTGACTGAAGGTGTGCCGGTGTCGGTTATGCCCGGCCTTGATCTGATGCTGGGGTATAACGCCGGTGCTGCATTCAGTTTCCTGAATGATGCTGGAGGCTGGCAGCGCTGGTTCCTGACCGGGATATCGTTGACCGTCAGTGCGGCAATTGCCGTGTGGCTGGTCAAATTACCACGTTCTCAGAAGTTGTTGAGCCTGGCACTGGCACTGATTCTGGGCGGTGCGCTGGGTAACCTGTACGACCGGGCCCTGGCCGGCTATGTCATCGATTTCATCAGTGTCTATTACGACGAATACCGTTTTGCCACGTTCAATGTGGCCGATACGGCGATCAGTGTCGGGGCGGCCCTGATGATTCTGGACATGGTCCTGGAGGCCAGATCCCATGGCCGGGAGAATGCCGGGTAAACAGGTACTTATGGACAAGATCACGCTCACAGACATCACCGAAACCGGCAATGCGGCGCAGGATGAACCGGCAGTTCAATACGCCGAAGACCAGGTCAGCAATGGCAAGGAAGTTACCCTGCATTTCGAACTGGCACTGGAAGACGGTAAAATCGTCGACAGCAATTTTGACGGCCAGCCCGCAACCTTCCGGCCCGGTGATGGCAACCTGCCGCCAGGCTTTGAACAGGTTCTTTTCGGCCTGCGACAGGGAGAGGAAAAGACCGTCAAGGTCAGCGAGGATGATGCTTTTGGCCCCTATAACCCGGACAATGTGCAGACATTTCCCCGCTACCGCTTCCAGGCGGATTTGGCCATGGAGGATGGGCTGGTGATAAACTTCGCTGACCAGGCCGGCAATGAGCAGGCCGGGGTCATCACGGCATTTGATTCAGAAAAGATTACCGTGGATTTTAATCACCCGTTGGCCGGCAGGAATATCCTGTTTCGAGTCAAAATTCTTTCAGTAAAGCCCTGACAGGGCGGACGCACCCATGAACTCACAAACCAAGGCCCTGAATATCAACCTGGCGAACCCGCGCGGATTTTGCGCCGGAGTCGATCGTGCCATTGATATCGTGAACAGGGCGCTTGACCTGTTCGGACCCCCTATCTATGTGCGTCATGAAGTGGTGCACAACAAGACGGTGGTAGAGTCCCTGCGAAAACGCGGTGCCATCTTCGTTGATGAACTGGCCGATGTTCCGCCCAGGGACAGCGAAGGCAAGGCTTCTATCGTGATTTTCAGTGCCCATGGTGTCTCCCAGGAGGTCAAGCAGGAAGCCGATGCCCTGGGCCTGCGCGTGTTTGATGCGACATGCCCGCTGGTTACCAAGGTGCACCTGGAAGTCATCAAGTACAGTACAGCAGGCCATGAATGCATCCTGATCGGCCACGCCAGGCACCCCGAGGTGGAAGGGACGATGGGCCAGTATGATTCAAGCCAGGGGGGGCGCATCTACCTGGTTGAATCCGAGGAGGATGTGAAGAACCTGTCCGTGCTGGATGAAAACAACCTGGCGTATGTGACGCAAACCACCTTGTCCATGGATGATACCGCGCGCATCATCGACGCCCTGCATGAACGTTTTCCGGGCATCACCGGGCCGCGTAAAAAGGACATTTGCTATGCCACCCAGAACCGCCAGGATGCCGTCAAGCAACTGGCCCTGGAGAATGACCTGGTACTGGTCGTGGGATCGCCCAATTCGTCCAACTCAAACCGCTTGCGTGAGCTGGCCCAACGCATGGGCAGTGAAGCCTACCTGATTGATCATGCCGGCGAGATTCGCAACGACTGGTTTGATGGCAAAAAATCCATCGGTGTAACGGCTGGCGCTTCGGCGCCTGAAATACTGGTTCAGGAAGTCATTGATCGCCTGAAAGCTATTGATGGGACGGAACCGGTCGAGATGCAGGGTGTGGAGGAAAACATCGTGTTTTCCATGCCCCGGGAGCTCAAGGGATCCGCTAATCAGGCCTGAAGTGGTTCTGTGCTTTTCAAGCTCAGGGCGCCGGATTTAATCCACACCGAGCTTCTTCAGCCGGTAGCGGAAAGAGCGAAAAGTCATCCCCAGTTTTTTTGCAGCCGCCGTCTTGTTCCAGCGGGTTTCTTCAAGGGCTTTTTCAATAGCCGCTTTTTCAATTTTTTCGAGATGTTTTTCCAGGGAAAAGTCATCCTCCAGGGCAATCTGATCCCTGGTTTCCTGGACAGGATCGACAGGGGCTTCCTCAGAGCGGTTTTTCAGCGATGGCAGGTCATGCGCCTGGATCACGTTGTCTTCAGCCAGGGCCAGGGCCCGCTGCAGAATGTTTTCCAGTTCCCTGACATTTCCCGGAAAATCATATTCCTGCAATAAGGCCAGGGCATCGTCACTGATACCGGCTTTGTGCATGCCGTTCTCCCGGGCGATGAGTTCCAGGTAATGTTCTGCCAGCAAGGGAATGTCATTTCGGCGTTCACGCAGGCTTGGCACATGCAGTTCAATTACATTGATGCGGTAGTACAGGTCCTGGCGCAGGTTGCCTTTTGTCACTTCCTCGTCAAGGTTCTTGTGGGTGGCGCTGAGCAACCTGACATCTACCGGGACTTCAGATTCGGAGCCAACAGGCCGCACTGACTTTTCCTGGATCGCCCTGAGCAGTTTGACCTGCATGTGCAGGGGCAGGTCGGCAATTTCATCCAGGAACAGGCTGCCTCCGTCGGCGGCCTGGAAGAGGCCGGTCTTGTCCGAATTGGCACCGGTAAAGCTGCCTTTCCTGTGACCAAAAAACTCACTCTCCATGAGCTCCGAGGGAATGGCACCACAGTTGATTGCCACGAATTCCTTGTCCTGGCGCGGCCCCATGGCATGGATGGACCGGGCAACCAGTTCCTTCCCGCTGCCGGACTCACCACTGATGAAAACAGGGGCCTGGCTGCGGGCAAGCTTGGCAATCTGTTCTTTCAGTTTGCTGATCTGGGTGGACTGGCCGACCAGTTTCAGGGGGGAGTCGCTTTCCGCAGTGACTTTCTCCGGCATGACATGCTCAAGCTTCAGGGCCGTATTGACCATCTCGCGCAGTTTCCTGATGTCCACGGGTTTTGAAACAAAATCGAAGGCGCCGGATTTCAGGGCAGTAATTGCCGTTTCCGTACTGCCGTGGGCCGTAATGACGGCAACCGGCATGTGGGGGTACTTGTTCTGGATTTCCCTGACCAGCTCAATACCGTTGCCATCAGGCAGCTTCATGTCCGTCAGGCAAAGTTGAAAATCACTGCCTGCCAGCAATGCACGGGCTTCACCCAGGTCGCTGGCGGTATCGGTGTCCATTTCCATGCGGCCGAGCGTGATTTCCAGGAGTTCCCTGATGTCAGGTTCGTCATCAACAATCAGGACTTTGTTATTCATGGTCAGGATTATTCAATATCAGGGTTGGTGAAATTGATCCGGAACGTACTCTTGTTCTTGTAGTCGGGCAGGTAGGATAGCCCGGTGTAATTAGCGTCGCATATTTCCTTGCAAATAAACAGCCCGAGCCCTGTACCGGTTTGTTCAGTTGTGAAAAAGGGTTCAAAAATCTGTTGTAAAAGTTCTTCCGGTATTCCCTTGCCGTCATCCATCAGGTATAGCACGGGTTTGCCGTCGGTTTCGCTGATTCCTGCTTCAATCCTGATATGGGCCTTGCCCGTGGCTTTCTTGCTGTGACGCAGACCGTTTTCAAACAGGTTGGTCATCACCTGGTCAAGCTGTCCCTGGTTAAACTGGATGGTTATGTCTTCAGGGCTTATATCCCACTCGATGTCGACATCCTCACTGCTTGAATTGGAAAACTTGGCAATAAACTGTGTCATCCATTCCTGCAGGGAGAGATATTCCGGGTTGTCGGACTTGTTGCGGGACAAATCAAGGATGCTTTCAATGATCCTGTTAACGCGACTGGAATGGGATGAAATAATTTCCAACAGGCGCTTGTCACTGATATCGATTTTTTCCGATTCATTGAGTAACTGGCTGGCATGTGAAATAGCACCCAGCGGATTGCGTACCTCATGAGCGATGCTCGCAGTGAGGCGTCCCAGGGACATCAGTTTCAGTTGCTGGGCCCGACTGGTCAGCAGGGAATAGTCCTCCAGGAAAATCAGGATATTGGGATCAGGGGAGGTTCCCGGGTTTAGGTAAGTAAAACCGGCCTTGATATCGCGGGAAGAGTCTTCAAGTCGAAAAGGAGGGGCTTTGATACTGTTGTCCTTCTGCCAGTTGTGCAACTGTTCCACCAGGATTTCCGGTAACCTGATGGTAGCCTGTTCATCATCTCTGATTTGCAGAAATCTTTTGGCGGCATCATTGATATTGAGGATGTTGGTATCCTTGTCGACCACCAGAATGCCATTGTGCATGCGACGAATGATCTGGTCATTCATTTCCTGCAGGGACTGGATGTTTTCGGCCTGTCGTCGAGTGATCTGTTCGTTCTGACGAATTCTGCCACCCAGGTATTGCAGTGAACCTGATATGGCAAACAACATGAAGCCCAGGATCCCGGCCTGGACAAAGTAGACAATGCCGTCGTCAACAACCAGGTAGAGGTAGACTTCACTGTAGATGGCCAGGATGGAGCCAACCGCGGCAAAGAAAGTGCTCATCCTGAACCGGAACAGCAGGCTGCCCGAAGCGACCGGGACAATCAGCAGGTTTGCCATGCCACTGCTCACGCCGCCACAGGTATAACTGATCAGTACCAGGAAAATGATATCGACCAGGATGACCACGATATATTGCGAGATTTCCAGGGTCCGGTTGCGGGGCAGGAAACCACGAAACAGCACCAGGATATTCAGCGCCAGGTAAATGACGATGACCTGGAGGAACAATTCCGGGTTTATGGCCCCAAGGGAAAAGGTAAAGGAACGGAAATAAAAACCGATGACCAGTACCAGGGAAAGCACAACCCGGTAGATATTATAGACATCGAAAACCTTCTGGTTTAACTGATGTCCGATATCATCAATATCAGGATTGAAGGTGCTGGCTAGTGAAGACATGGTGTAATTGCGGGGCTCATCCGGCCGACAGCCGCTAAAGGCACGTTACCGGCTATTGTCCGCCAGGTATTTGTCCCTGTGCTCACTGCTGCAAAACCACTGGTTATCGTGCTCAAGTGCGATTTTTTCTGGCACATGTACCTTGCAGTACTGGCAGGCCACCATGGCATCACCGGAGAGTTTTTTGTCACTGGCATTCTTGTTACGCTTCTGGCGCAGGGTGGCCTGGTAGTTTTTGATCATGCGCCAGACCAGCCAGATAACCAGGGCAAAAATGACAAGTCTGATCAAGCCCATATAAAATCTTTATAATTGCGGTCAAGAGGCAGACAATACCTTACCTCTTTCACAATATCCATAGAGCAGAACCTATAGCCAAAGCAAAGCCTTTAGCCAAACCAAAGCCTTTAGCCAAACCAAAGCCTTTAGCCAAAGCAAAGCCTTTAGCGAAACAATAATCCCCGCTTTTTACAGGAATCTATTTTGTCCGTACCAGAATCTCCGCAAAACACCGCTCACCTCAATGTTGTCATGGCCCAGATCAACCCACTTGTCGGTGATATTCCCGGCAATGCTGACCTGGTCATCAGCACGGTAGAACAGGTACTGTCCAGCCAGGTGGCCGATGTCATCGTCTTTCCGGAACTTGTACTGACCGCCTATCCGCCGGAAGACCTGCTGCTCAGGGAAAGCCTGGATATACGTGTTGGTGCTGCCCTGGAGAAAATATGTGAGCAACGGTTTGAAACCCACCTGGTCATAGGTTATCCGGGCAGGGAAGAGGGCAAGCTCTACAACATGCTGGCGGTGATACGGGATGGCAGCATCGTTGCCACGTATAAAAAACAGTCCCTGCCCAACTACCAGGTGTTTGATGAAAAGCGTTACTTCCATGCTGGCAGTGAACCTTGTGTACTGGATATCAAGGGAGTAGCGACCGGCTTTACCATTTGCGAGGACCTGTGGGAAGACGGCCCCATGACGCAGTCGGCAGCGGCAGGGGCGAAGCTGATGATCAACATCAATGGTTCCCCGTTCCATGTCGACAAGCTCGCCGACAGGCAGGCAGCCATGGCCGCGCGTCAACAGGAAGCCGCATTGCCGATTATTTATGTCAACCAGGTTGGCGGCCAGGATGAACTGGTGTTTGACGGTTTCTCCATGGCCCTGGATGCCGACGGTACGGTCAAGGTACTGGCTCCGGCCTGCAGGGAGGCGCTTGTGCCTGTGCAGGTTGAATACAACGAGGGAAATGCACGGATCAGGGCAGGTGAGATCGCACCACAGGACAGTGGGGAGAGCCTGGTCTACAAGGTCCTTGTACTGGGTTTGCATGATTACGTCACCAAGAACGGCTTCAGCGGAGTGGTCCTTGGTTTGTCCGGTGGCATCGATTCGGCACTTACCCTAGCACTGGCAGCGGATGCCCTGGGCAGTGACAAGGTCCATGCGGTGATGATGCCCTTTAAATATACCGCGCAGATGAGCCTGGATGATGCCGCCCGGCAGGCAGAGAATTTTGGTGTGAACTACAAGGTGATTCCCATCGAGTCGGTTTACCACAGTTTCATGGACAGCCTGGAAGCCGAGTTTGCTGGTACATCGGTGGACCTGACGGAACAGAACCTGCAGGCGCGATGTCGCGGTGTCATGCTGATGGCCATCTCCAACAAGAAGGGCTACCTGGTACTGACAACCGGCAACAAGAGCGAAATGGCAGTGGGCTATTCCACCCTGTACGGTGACATGGCAGGTGGTTTTGATGTGCTCAAGGACGTGCCGAAGTTGCTGGTTTACGCCCTGTCACGGTACCGTAATACGCTCAGGGACAAGGGCATCGAGGAAATGATTCCGGCACGTATCATCGAGCGTACCCCGTCCGCCGAACTGGCACCTGGCCAGGTGGATGAAGACAACCTGCCGCCCTATGAAATACTCGACCAGATTCTAGAACTTTATATCGAGCATGACCAAAGTGCCCATGCCATTATTGAGAAAGGTTTTGATAGCGACACGGTTATGCGAGTATTGCGTCTGGTTGATCTTAATGAGTACAAACGCCGGCAGGCACCGGTGGGGGTCAGGATCAGCAAGAAAGGCTTTGGTCGTGACCGGCGCTATCCGATAACCTCGGGGTGGAAGTTGGGGAAATAATACAATCTTAAAACAGATGTAGGCCGGAAGAGGCACGTAGTGCCGTCATCCGGCAACCTCGACAGGCATTTCGATAAAGGGATAAAGGGATAAAGGGATAAAAGGATAAAAAGTAGGTCGGCATAGGCTCCCAGAGCCGTTTGCCGACAACTAAAGAAAAAAATAACAACAGGCACCCTAATGAACAAAAGCAGCGACAACCTCTACTGGAAAGAAAATATTCGCATCCTGACCATATTGCTGAGTATATGGTTCGTGGTGTCCTTTCTCTTGTCTGTCATATTTGTCGACCAGCTCGATAGCATCCGTATCGGCGGCTTCAAGCTGGGGTTCTGGATGGCGCAGCAAGGCTCCATTTATGTCTACGTGGTGCTGATCTTTGTCTACCTGAAGATGATGGATAACCTGGACCGCAAATACCACCACGAAGAAAAGGATATCCTGTCCGAGGAAGCCAGGGAACGTGGTGAAACCGGTGATTCTGGCGAATAAGTCGCAGCGTTGAAGCCCCAATTGACTAGAACAATTAAAAGAAAAATCACACCATGAGTTTACAAATCTGGACCTATCTCTGCGTTGGCATCAGTTTTATTGTCTATATCGGTATTGCTGTCTGGTCACGCGCTTCTTCCACGAAAGAATTCTATATCGCCGGTGCCCATGTTCCGCCATTGGCCAATGGCCTGGCGACTGCTGCTGACTGGATGTCGGCCGCCTCTTTTATCTCCATGGCGGGAATCGTCTCGTACATGGGACGGGACGGCTCGGTTTACCTGATGGGCTGGACCGGCGGTTATGTCCTGCTGGCCTTGTTGATTGCTCCCTACCTGCGAGACTTCGGCAAGTTCACGGTGCCGGACTTTATCGGTGACCGCTACTACAGCCAGTTTGCCCGCATGGTGGCGGTTGTCTGTGCGATCTTTGTGTCTTTTACCTATGTAGCAGGCCAGATGCGCGGTGTCGGCGTGGTTTTTTCCCGGTTTCTGGAAGTGGATATCAACCTGGGCGTACTCATTGGCATGGGTATCGTGTTTTTCTATGCAGTGCTGGGGGGGATGAAGGGCATTACCTATACGCAGGTAGCGCAGTATTGCGTTCTGATTTTCGCTTACATGGTGCCGGCAGTATTCATCTCCATACTCATGACCGGCAATATCATTCCCCAGCTGGGTTTTGGCTCTGAACTGAACGACAGCTTTGGTGGCGGTTACCTGCTTGACCGCCTGGACGGTTTGCATGAAGAGCTGGGGTTTACGGCCTATACCGAAAGTGTACGCAGCAGTATAGATGTGCTGTTTATCACCGGGGCGCTGATCATGGGCACTGCCGGGTTACCCCATGTCATCATCCGGTTTTTTACTGTCCCCAGTGTCAGGGCAGCCCGTAAATCTGCCGGTTACGCCCTGTTGTTTATCGCCATCCTGTATACCACGGCACCGGCTATCGCTGCTTTCGCCCGCACCAATCTCATCAACACGGTCAGCAATGCTGAATATTCGTCCATGCCGTCGTGGTTCCGTACCTGGGAAAACACGAACCTGATCAGCTTTGAAGACAAGAATGGCGATGGCCTCATCCAGTACGTGGCCGATCCCGAGGAAAATGAATTGACCGTGGACCGCGACATTATCGTGCTGGCCAATCCGGAAATTGCGCAATTGCCAAACTGGGTTATCGCCCTGGTGGCAGCAGGGGGGCTGGCCGCCGCCTTGTCGACAGCAGCCGGGTTGTTACTAGTCATCTCGACCGCCATTTCCCATGATCTGCTCAAGCGTAACCTCATGCCGGATATCAGTGAAAAACAGGAACTGCTGTTTGCCCGCATCGCGATTTTCTTTGCCGTGTGTATAGCAGGCTATTTCGGCATCAATCCGCCCGGGTTCGTGGCCCAGGTGGTAGCTTTTGCCTTTGGCCTGGCGGCCTCGTCTTTTTTTCCGGCCATCGTCCTGGGGATCTTCTCCACGCGTATGAACAAGGAGGGGGCGATTTCCGGCATGATTGCGGGCATCGTTTTCACGGCTATCTATATAGTCTATTTCAAGTTCATCAATCCCGCCGCTGATAATGCTGACAACTGGTGGCTGGGTATTTCACCGGAAGGGATTGGTACGCTGGGTATGTTCATCAATTTTGCCGTGGCAGTCATTGTTTGCCGCTTTACCAGTGAACCGCCACAGGCGGTGAAAGACATGGTGCTGGATATTCGCGTGCCGGGAAAACCTGACTGATCAGTTGCGCGCAGTCAGCTTCAGTAAGCGACCATCGGAACTGCCACGCTGGTCTTCCAGTAACCAGATAGCACCATCGGGTCCCTGTTTTACTGCCCTGATTCGCTGGTTCATATCAAAGCGCCCGGCTTCCCGGGCCTGATCTCCGTTGAACACCACACGCACCAGAGACTGCGATGACAGGCCACCGATAAATGCGTTGCCCTGCCACTGGGGGAATTCAGCACCTGAGTAGAACATCAGGCTGGAAGGGGAGATCACCGGGTTCCACCAGACCGCCGGGGCATTGAACTCCGGACGGGTGTCATGGTCCGGAATATTTTCCCCGCTGTAATGATCACCATTGGATACCAGCGGGTAGCCGTAGTTGCCGCCGCGCACAACCCGGTTCAGCTCATCGCCACCGCGGGGGCCCATTTCCACGTTCCACAGTTGACCATTGCCGTCAAAGGCCAGTCCCAGGGGATTACGATGTCCCAGGGACCAGACCTGGGCAGCAATGCCACCCTGGTCAGCAAAGGGGTTATCAGCTGGCACGCTGCCGTCATAATTCAGGCGCAGGATCTTGCCAAGATTCTGGGTCATGTCCTGGGCCGGATCGAACTTCTGCCTTTCCCCCGAACTGATCCACAGGTAATTATCATGGAAGGCAATGCGCTGGCCAAAATGACCATTGCCGCTGACCTTGGGAAATTGCCGCCAGATGACTTCCAGGTCCTGCAATGCACCTTGCGTGGCGGCAAGCTCAAGCCTGGCCCTTGCCACGGCGGCACCTGCTCCTCCCGTGCCGCGTTCACCATAGCTCATGTACACCAGGTTGTTCGAGGCATAGTCGGGATGCAGGACAATATCGCCAAAGCCCGACTGTCCGGCAGATACCACGTCGGGAACACCGCTGATCTCACCCATAGTGCCGGATTCCGGATCGTAGAGCTTCAATGCTCCCTGCTTTTCTGTCACCAGTATCCTGCCGTCAGGCAGAAAGGTCATGGCCCATGGCTGGTTGAACTGGGCGACTTCCGTCACGTTGAAGGGAGTATTCTGGGCAAGCAGGGAGTTCTCGGCACCACAGGCGCTGAGAAAAAGCAGGCTGAACAGGAACTGGGGTAGAAATCGCTTCATGGGGTAGTCCTTGCATTGTCTGGCAGGTCTGAAGTATCTGCAGAATATACCGGCAGAATTGAATGATCGTCAGCTTTACCTTTGTTCCCGGTGTTTGAAACTGGTAGGGCTTTGTTCTTCCTGGCAAAAAAAGCAAGATAATTCAGTTAGATACAGGGCTCGGGATAAATGTGTAAAGAATATGCAAAAAAGAGCTTGACATTATGAGGGGTGGTGCTATTTTTGTAGCACAGTGCTAGAAAAGTAGCATTTCTGACCCAAAAGTCAGCTTTTCAGACAACGGGATTGCCGGAGTAGATTATGAGCAAAGCCATCAATTTGAGTCGTCGCGAACGCCAGATCATGGACATCCTCTATGAACTGGGTGAAGCCACTGCACAGGATGTGATGCAGCGCCTGCCTGACCCACCGAGTTATTCCGCTGTCAGGGCCATGCTCAGAAAGCTTGAGGACAAAGGCCATATTCAGCACAAGGAGGTCGGCGCCAAATATGTGTTTTACCCGGTGGTGAATCACGAACAGGCAAGTCGCAATGCCATCAGTCGCCTGGTCAAGACGTTTTACGATGGTTCGGCTGCGCAGGCGGTCAATGCGTTGCTGGGGATGTCATTCGAGGACATCAGCAAGGAAGAACTGGAGCAGATTGAAAGCATGATTGCTGCCGCCAAGGAACGGGAAGAAAAACAATAACTGGTAAATCATCAAAATGAGAGCTCCCGCCTGCCATTGTGGCAGAGGCAGAGGGGCCAGGAGGAGAAGGTAAGTGGAAATACATTCTCTCATCAGTACTTTTGAAAATGCACTGCATCAACACGCGGGGCTGGGATACTTTGTCGACCTGCTGCTGAAATCCCTGTTTGTTCTGGTCCTGATGGTGATGGCCAGTATTTTTACACGGAAGCTGCCAGCATCATTACGACACCTGTTCTGGTGTGTGGGCTTTACCTGCCTGTTTGTGTTGCCGCTTTTTATTGGCCTGTTGCCCAAGATCCAGGTACCGATCACTACTTCGGAAACAGTCATCATCGAAAATACGGTGACTCATGGCATCGCCACGTTTGCCGATAATATCGACCTGGTGTTTTCTGCCTGGTGGCAGGCATTCCTGACCCTGTACTTTTCCTTTCTTGCCATGCAGTTGCTTTATACCGGGCTGGGCCTGTGCAAGGTGATTTCCCTGAGCCGGTGTGCCCGGCCAATAGAAAACCCCAAACTCAATATCCTGCTGGAGAACCTGGTGTGGGATGAAGGCATTACCGTGCCTGTGCAACTGAAAAAAAGCCCTGAAGTCTTTTCGCCGGTGAGCTGGGGACTGTTTTCGCCCGAGATCATCCTGCCTGAGCAGGCCGAGGACTGGTGCGTTGAAAAGACACGCAATGTACTGATTCATGAACTCAGCCATATACAGAGGCTGGACTGGCTGACTACCCTTGTCGTCAGGATTACTCGCGCCATTTACTGGTACAACCCGCTGATCTGGTTTGCTGCCAGGAAGCTGGAAGAGGAGGCAGAACAGGCCTGTGACGATGCCGTCATTCTGACCGGGCGCAGTCATAGTGAATATGCCAGCAATCTGCTGGAAATTGCCAGCCATGGCCGCAAGGGCAGTTTCGGCAATACCGTGGTCCAGGCGATAGCCGGCTCCTTTCTCGGCTCCCGGGTGTTCTCTATCCTGGACACAAGCAAACGGCGTCAGAATACCGAGGTGGACTGGGTGGTCAGGGGGCTGCTGATTGGCTGCACATCCATCGCCATTCTGGCCTCGCTGCGCTTCGTTCCCCTGGTTAATGTCACCTCGATTGACCCTTATGCCAGCACGGCGTTCTCGGTGATATTCATTCCCCGCAGCGAGGCGGCTGAATTCGACGAGGTGATGGCAAGCATTGTCGACAAGGAGCAACCAGTCCGTACCCAGAAAAGTGAGGAACAGCCAGTATCGGAAAACACGGACACGACCAGTGGCCAGGTTGTCGGGATTGCTGCGAAACAGGAAAACCAGGCTGCTGAAGGGGAAGCCGCCAGTACTGAAAGAACCTCAGTGCTTGAAGAGTACCTGCTCACGACCGATATCAGGGATGAAAGCAGGCAGTTCGAATCCTTCGTTAATAACTATACCAGCGACATTATTCGTGATGTGGAATCCAGTATTGACCTGAGCAGTTTCGGCAAGGATGCCCGGGAGGCAACCCAGGCCAGGTTGGTGGCGATCAGCAAATCGAATCCGGAATATCCGCAGCGTGCCAGGCTCCGGGGAGTAGAAGGCTACACGGTAGTTGAATATGCCGTGGACAGCACTGGCCAGGTCAGGGACCCTGTCATTGTGGATTCCAGCCCCAGATCGGTGTTTGACCGCAGTTCACTGCGCGCTATCCAGAGTTATCGTTTCGAGCCGCCAAAAATCGACGGCGAGATTGTCAGTCTGGAGGGACGGCAAACCCGGTTCGTCTACCAGCTCAAACCGGGATGATGATTTAGCTCCGTCTCCCGTTCTGCAGTAAACCCGTAATACCAGTAGTTTTTCACTTTTGTTTTTCACACAGGAGGGTCATCTCATGCCTGCAATAATCAGGAATTTCGGTAAATTGAATGCCATCGTCCTGTTCGGTGCTGCCATGACACTGGGCCTGTTTTACAGCATGCAGCTCCTGGTCATGACTGAACAGGGAGTACCGCAGGTAAAGTCCCGAACAATATTTCCGGATATCACCCTGCCGGAAATCCAGCTGGAAATTATCAGGGAGACTCCCCGTCCGGAGAAACCCGAAGAACCACCCGTGTTGCCTGATCTCAATCCTGTCATGCCGATAGAAGGTCCGCCAGTAGTCGCCGGCCCGGGATTGCCAATAGACAAGCCTGTGATAGAGGACCCGGGAGCCTATCTCGGTCCAACAGATAGCAATGCCATGCCAATTGCCCAGATACAGCCTCAATACCCGACCAGAGCTGCGGAGAATGGTACCGAGGGTTTTGTCATCATTCAGTTTGATGTCAACGAAAACGGTGGTGTCTTCAATACGGAAGTGCTGGTTTCGGTTCCTGACGGCGTTTTTGACCGGGCATCGCTGCGTGCCATTGAGCGCTGGCGCTACCAACCCAGGATCGTGGATGGCAAGGCAATCCCCATGCGCGGTCTGCAAACCCGGTTCAGTTTCAATTTAGAGGAATAGTCTTGCCAATGAGCCTGCACTCCATGCCAGGCTGTTTACCGGGGCTATGCCCCGGTTTTTTTTGCCTGTAATCCGGTGACCAGCTGGATGCTGCCTCCCAGGATGATGGCAGCCAGTACGAGGGCGCTGATGGGCAGGGGCGTACCGGTATAGACCAGTGCCAGGATGGGCCCTACCAGGGCGCCGGTACTGAAACGCAGGGTACGGGTAACGGCCGAGGCGGAACTGGCCTGGTTGGGAAATTCGACCAGTATCAGTGATTCAGCATTCACGGAAATGATGCCCAGGCTGCCGATAATCATGAAAAAACAGGCGACAGTCAGTACCAGGTTGTTCATGAAGAACGTCACCAGCAATAACAGGGTGGCAAAGACGAGGGCGCAACCGAGACCGAGGTGCATCATACGACGCGACCCCAGGTTTGAGACAAATCGAACATTCAGGTAGTTGGCCAGGATCAGTGAGGCTGCCGTGGTAGTAAACAGGAAGCCGAACAGAAACTCGGACACACCAAACCAGGTGATGTAGACAAAAGGAGCGGAGGTCAGGTAGGTGAAAAAAGCCAGTGAAGACAGCAGGAAGGTGCCCAGGAAAGGGTAGATGCGCGGTGTCGACAGGATGAACAGGTAATTGCGGATGAAGGAGGCCTGTATGCCCCTGGACGCTGTCGGCAGGGTTTCGGGAAGTTTCCAGGCTGTCAGGACCAGCACCACGACAGCATAAACTGTCAGGACGGCGAATATGGCGCGCCAGCTGAATACAACCAGCAGGGTTGAGCCGACCAGCGGGGCCACCAGGGGCGCTGTCAGCATGATCATGGTCACTGTCGACATGCCCCTGGCCGTGTCCTTGCCGAAGCAGTCCCGAACAATGGCGGGTATGACCACCGTGGCGGCACTGCCCAGCATGCCCTGGAAGAAACGAAATACCAGGAAGGCTTCTGCAGTTTTGCTCAACGTGAGCCCAAGGGAGGCCAGCGCAAACCCCGTCAGTCCCAGCATGGCCAGGGGACGACGCCCGAACCGGTCAGATAACGGTCCGAACAGCAGCATGCCTACCCCGAAGGAGACCAGAAAAACGCTCAGGGAAATCTGGATGGTACTGATTTCTGTACCCAGGCTTTCCGCCATGCCGGGTATGGCGGGCAGGTACATGTCGATGGAAAGCGGTGGCAAGGCCGAGATGGACGCCATCAACGGCAGGGGCAGTTTGTCTTTCAGCGGGTGGGGTGTATCAGGCAAGTTAATCTTTTAACCCAGCTCCAGCCAGCGCTGCCTGAGGGCACCACCAATAGCCAGCAAATCACTGATCTCGGAGAACGCAATCTCGTTAATGCCTTTCCAGGCCAGGTCGGGCTCGTTATCAAAATCCATGTCGGTGACCACGGTAGTGAGCAGCTTGTTTAGCGGCAGGATGTCCTTGTGCGCATTGAGAAGGGCCTGGACACGGGTGGCACCGCGGAACTTCATGGCGGCTATTTCCTCGATATTTTCAAGCACCTCTTCAACACTGGGAAACTTTTTCAGCAGGCGCGAGGCGGTCGTGGCACCGACTCCCGGAATGCCGGGAATATTATCGATCTTGTCACCGGTCAGGGCCAGCATGTCGGCAATCTGCTCGGGTCGCACGCCGAAATGTTTTTCCACGCCCTTGTTGTTGAGTACCTTGCCGCGGGCAAAATCCCACCAGGCATCTTCCTCGCCTGTAACGAGCTGCGCCAGGTCCTTGTCGGCACTGACAATAGTCACTGCCATACCCTGGTCGCGCAGGCGCCGGGCCAGAGAACCAATGATGTCATCGGCCTCGAAACGTTCACTGGCGAACTCGGGTATGCCGATTGCCCGGCAAAAGTTGCGGCAATGGGCAAACTGCACTTTCAGTTCTTCAGGTGCTGGCTCGCGGTTGGCCTTGTATTCGGGATAGAGCTGTTTGCGATAGGAATCGGTTTGAGCAGAGTCAAAAGCGCAGGCGATAAATTGTGGCTGTTTCTGTCGAATAAGTTGATAGAGAAAGTCGGAAAAACCGAAAACGGCATTGCTGGGATTGCCCAGGCTATCGGTTATGGAGTCATCATAGACATACCAGGCACGGAAAATATATATGCTGGAATCTATAAGGTAGGCTCTTGGCAATGGCATTGCTGTATATCAGGCAGTTTCGGCTTTCTTGTTTTATGTTGCCGGCTGTTCAGGGCCGGGGAGCAATCACATGCTGCTCAGTCGTCCAGCGGGCTGGCGAGCAGAAACGGGTCAGCATCCAGATGTGTCGGGAAACTTTTACGGTAAGCCTCCAGGTGTTCCTTGCTGATGGTTGCTGTGTAACCGCCAATTTTGTCACCTGCATCAAGCAATACTTCTCCGGCGGGGTCGATTAACTGGCTGTGACCTGCATAGTCCAGATCATTGCCATCCTTGCCGACCCGGTTGGTCCCGGCGACATAGGCCAGGTTTTCAATGGCGCGGGCCCTGAGCAATGTCTGCCAGTGCTCGTCGCGTGCTGCCGGCCAGTTGGCAGGACAGACGATGAGGTCGTAATTCAGGGATTCTGTATTCCGGCACCAGACCGGAAAACGCAGGTCATAACAGACCAGCGGCATGATGCGCCAGTCTCGCCACTTGATGATTGGTTGCCTGTTTCCCCCGGCATAGCGCTTGTGTTCTCCCAGCATGCGAAACAGGTGGCGCTTGTCGTAATGACGTACCTTGCCTTCCGGTGTGACAAACAGGAAACGGTTGAAGCGCTCACCGTTTTCCTTCACGGCGATGGTGCCGCACACGGCTGCCTGGTAAGACACCGCCATAATGCGCATCCAGTCCACGGTTTCCCCGGGCATGCTTTCAGCAATGGCATTCTTGGTGTCATCAAAGGAACAAGTGAACATTTCCGGCAGCATGATCAGGTCAGTGCTGTCGATGGTTGCATCGAGAATCTGTTCGAGGAGTTCGCGGTTTTCAGACGCACCTTGCCAGGGCAGGTCGGTCTGTATCAGGGATATATTGAGATCAGCCATTAAAGTGCCAGGAACGGTTAGTTCAAAAAATCATAACCGTCCCCGGCGCCAATGTCATCCCCATAATGCCGCAGCATGGTGGGTGATGTGGTCTTCGATAAATGTCGCTATAAAAAAGTAGCTGTGGTCATAACCAGCCTGGAACCGCAGGGTCAGCGGGTGGCCGGCGTCATGGCAGGCTTGCTGCAGCATCACCGGTTTGAGCTGGCTTCGCAGGAAGTCATCTTCCTGGCCCTGGTCAATCAGGATATGCAGCTTCTCCTGTGCCTTGGCGACCAGGGCGCAGGCATCGTATTGCTCCCAGGCATCGCGATTTTCACCGATATAGTTGCCCAGGGCCTTTTCACCCCAGGGGCAGTTGATGGGTGAACAGATCGGGGCAAAGGCCGAGACAGCCTTGTACTTGCCCGGATTTTTCAGGGCAATGGTCAGGGCACCGTGGCCACCCATGGAATGGCCCATGATGGAACAGTTCTCGGTATCCAGGGGCAGATCGCTGCTGGCCAGCACCGAAGGCAGCTCCTTGGTGACGTAATCATACATGTGGTAGTGCTTGGACCATGGCGCCTCGGTGGCATTGACATAGAAACCGGCACCCAGGCCGAAGTCATACGCCCCGTCCGGGTCATCGGGAATATCTTCGCCGCGTGGACTGGTGTCCGGGCAGACGATGGCAACACCTGTCTCTGCAGCATACTGCTGTGCACCGGCTTTCTGGACAAAGTTGTCGTCGGTACAGGTCAGGCCTGACAGCCAGTAGACTACCGGGACGTTCACCGATTCGGCCTGGGGCGGCAGGTAGACGGAAAAAATCATGTCGCACTTGAGCACGCTTGAGGCATGCTTGAGTTTTAATTGCTTGCCACCAAACATGGCATTGGCACTGACTTGTTCAAGACTCATTGTGTTGTTCTCCGTATTTGCAATAAGGTGATGGCAATAAGGGGTGGAAAAAAAAGGGGTCAGAACTGAAGTCCTGACCCCGATCAGTGATTCATCTTGTTCAGTACAGGACAACAGAGCGAATGCTTTCGCCGGCATGCATCAGGTCAAAGGCCTTGTTGATGTCTTCCAGCGGCATGGTATGCGTGATCATCTCGTCAATACTGATCTTCTTGTCCATGTACCAGTCAACAATCCTGGGGACATCGGTACGTCCGCGAGCACCACCAAAGGCTGTTCCTTTCCAGGAGCGTCCGGTGACCAGCTGGAACGGACGGGTTGAGATTTCCTGACCCGCACCGGCAACACCGATGATGTAGGATTCTCCCCAGCCCTTGTGACAGCATTCCAGGGCCTGGCGCATGACATTGACGTTACCGATACATTCAAAGCTGTAATCGACACCGCCGGTCATCTGCACGATATGGTCAACGACATTTTCCACTTCGTTCGGATTGATGAAGTCGGTCATGCCGAATTGTTTGCCCAGTGCCTCACGTTTAGGGTTGAGGTCGATACCGATAATGCGGCTGGCACCAGCCAGTTTTGCTCCCTGGATAACATTCAGGCCGATACCACCGAGACCAAATACGGCAACGGTGGAGCCGATTTCAACCTTGGCCTGGAACACAACGGCACCTACACCGGTTGTAACACCACAGCCGATATAACAAATAGTTTCAAAAGGTGCGTCTTCACGGACCTTGGCCAGGGAGATTTCCGGCAATACCGTGTAATTGGAGAATGTGGAGCAGCCCATGTAATGCAGGATGGGCTTGCCATCCAGGGAAAAGCGGCTGGTACCGTCAGGCATGACGCCCTGACCCTGTGTGGCACGTACAGCCTGGCACAGGTTGGTTTTCGGATGCAGGCAGTAGTCACATTCGCGACATTCGGCCGTGTAGAGGGGGATCACATGGTCTCCCGGTTTCAGGGATTTGGCCCCTTCACCAACTTCTACAACCACACCGGCACCTTCGTGGCCAAGAATGGCAGGAAAGGCACCTTCCGGATCATCACCGCTGAGGGTGAATGCGTCAGTATGACAAACGCCGGTAGCCTTGAGTTCTACCAGGACTTCACCGGCCTTGGGGCCTTCCAGATCGACTTCACATATCTCGAGTGGTTTCCCCGCCTCAAAGGCTACTGCAGCTTTCGTTTTCATTTTTTTAATCCTTGTTGGTTAACTGGCCAGGATTTTGCATCCTGGTTGAAGTGGTTAACGTGGTTAATTTGGTTAAACTGGGACAACAAATATAGCCCGTTGGTTTAACGATGTGTAGCCTCCCACGGCAAATAGTCCGTGCAAAAAGGGAGGAAATTGGAGAATTACAATGACGAAGTCCTGTTGTGTCATCATCGGTGCCAGTCATGCCGGTGGCCAGCTTGCAGTCAGTCTGCGCCAGGAAGGATGGGACCAGAAGATTCTCGTTATCGGCGATGAACCTTATCTGCCCTATAACAGGCCACCACTCTCTAAAACCTTTCTTTCCGGTGAAAAGCATGTAGAAGACCTGTTGATCAGGCCTGAAGCCCAGTATGAGAAAGTCGATATCGATTTCATGCTGGGCCAGGAAGTCAGCCGTATTGACCGTACAAACAATCTGGTCATTCTGGATAATGACACCGATATTTCTTATTCCTCCCTGGCCCTGACCACTGGTGCACGTGTACGTAAACTCGATTTGCCCGGTGCAGATCTCAAGGGCGTTTTATACCTGCGTGATATCAGCGATGCTGAGCAAATCCAGCCCTATATCGCGCCCGGCAAGAAAGCGGTTATTGTTGGTGGCGGTTATATTGGCCTGGAAACTGCAGCCATGTTGCGCAAGCTTGGCCTGGAAGTCACGGTGCTTGAAACGGCAGACCGGGTACTCAACCGGGTGACGGCTCCCGAGATGTCCGCCTTCTATACCAGGATTCATGAAGAAGAGGGTGTGCGAATCGTCACCGGGGCAGGGGTAACCGGATTTGCCGGTTATAACCGGGTCAGAGAAGTCCTGTGCGGTGACAGCGATCCCTTTCCTGCTGACCTGGTGATTATCGGGGTCGGTGTCATACCAAATACGGAACTTGCGGAAGAAGCCGGGCTTGATGTGGATAATGGCATCTGTGTTGATGGTCAATGCCGCACTTCTGATCCGGATATTGTGGCGGCTGGTGACTGCACCAACCACTATAATGCCTTTTACCAGTGCAGATTACGCCTCGAAAGTGTGCAAAATGCCATGGATCAGGCCCGGGTGGCCGCAGCGACTTTATGTGGCAAGTCAAATGCGTATAATGCGCTGCCATGGTTCTGGTCGGACCAGTATGACCTGAAGTTGCAGATAGCAGGCCTGTCAAACGGCTACGATGAAGTGGTGCTGCGGGGAGACCCCGGAGCCGGTCGAAAATTTTCTGCCTTTTATTTCAAAAATGACCAGGTGATCGCGGTAGATGCGGTCAACAGCCCCCAGGAGTTCATGGTGGGCAAACAAATCATCAGTAAATCCCTGGCGGTGGACAAGGTAATGCTTGAGGACACAAGCGTGCCAATCAAGTCACTGCTGACCAATGCTTGACGCAGGAGAAAATGAAGCACTATGCCAGTTGTTACATATATCAGCCAAGACGGCGCTATCAATGAGATCGAGGTCACCAGCGGTTCTTCTGTCATGCAGGGAGCCGTGGACAACATGATTGACGGCATAGTTGCCGAATGCGGGGGCTCCTGCAGTTGTGCAACCTGCCATTGCTTCGTGGATGAAGCCTGGGTGGAGAAGATTCCACCGGCCAGTGAAATGGAAAAGGACATGCTTGAATGTGTCCTGGAGCCCCAGGAAAACAGCCGCCTGAGCTGCCAGATCAAGGTGACAGATGAGCTGGACGGACTGGTCGTCAGGTTGCCGGAGTCCCAGTTCTGAAAAGCAGGGAATCCGCTGCAAAATAATTGAACTTTTTCTGCAAAGGGGTGTTCTAAAGTAGTGTGTAAAGACAAAACTCCCCTTTTTTTGCAACTGACACTACAAATGAAAAAACACTTGAAAGCCCGGTAATTCCGGGCTTTTTTTTGCCTGCAGCTGGCAGTTTATGGGATGGGAAGGGGCCGCCAGGTGGCACAGGCCAATCCTGTAAAGGATCCGTCGGGTTAATAGCAAAATGCTATTTCTGCCCTGGTATTCATTGCCAACGCTATGGTTTTTCCCTAGTAGATTGTGAAAATTAGTCATAAATTCCGGTAGTTACGTTTTTTTCACGGGAATTTGTGATGTTATTAACACTCCTGAAACGGAACTGCCTGTAATCTAGGAATGAGGACAACTATCAGGCGGTACCGTGCATCAGGTCCTGTCAGGAATCAGGGAAGATCCAGTAATTCTTAATCAGCATCAACACGGTAGCAGTACGTCATGAATAATGTTTACCAGGATAAAAAGCAATCAGGCATAACCCCTGTTTCCATCGAAGACGCTTCAATTGCTGAAGGCGATTCCAAAATCTTGCAGGAAATCATCGATATTCTGAAACATCCCTTCCAGACTTCATGCAAAGTCTGCAATGGTCTGGGCTATGTCCACAGTGGGGAAAATTGCAGGACCTGTGATGGTGCGGGCAAGGTCCTTGACCAGGCTTTCAAACAAAGCAACTGAAGGGTATTAAACAGCTAACCTGCTATTCCAGGGCGTCAGGATAATCAACGTCCCGCAAGATTCCCTCATCCCCCGTTTCAATTTCACAGCACTGTGCTGCATATTTCTTCAGTAAAGCCCTCGCACCACGGTCGCCTTCCAGGGCTGTCATTTCTGTAAAAAACTGCTTGCTGAAACCAACGGGATTACCCCGCTGTCCCCGACAGGTCGGCACGACAATAGGTTTGGTCTGTAGCGCCTGTTGCAAGGTGCTGAAGGTGGTCGGTGCGATGAAGGGCATATCTCCCAGCGCTATCAGGGCAGCTTCCCAGTTTTCAGCCATTTTGATGCCGCTGACCAGGCTGTTGGCCATGCCGGTCTCCGGGTGGGGTGCCCGGCATATCTGCCAGTGGTCCTGGAATTGTTTAGCCAGCTCTACATCGTCCTGTCTCAGCACCAGTATCTTACGGGTAAAGCTGCCGGGAATGCGATCAAGTGATGCTGACAACAGAGTCCTGTTGTCTGGCAATGTGGCCTGGCGCTTGTCTGAACCAAAGCGGTTGCCACTGCCGGCTGCCAGCACAATGATGCCGATGTCAGCCACCTTGTTGGGTGCTGTCATTGCTTGCGGGCGCGGGCGCGCAGGCTGGTCAGCTCTGCCAGGATGGCAATGGCAATTTCCGGTGGTGTCTTGCTGCCTATGGACAGGCCAACGGGTGCATGCAGTTTGTTGATTTCTTCCTGGGCAATATCCAGCTGCAGCAGCCTTTCGCGGCGTGCTGCCGATGTCCTTTCAGAACCCATGGCGCCTATATAAAAGGCTTTGCTTTCCTGGAGCGCCTCCATCAGCGCCATGTCATCAATACGGGGATCGTGGCACAGGGCAATGACTGCCGTCTGCTGATCCAGGGTCTTGGTTCGCAGCCAGTCATCGGGCATGGCATTGATGACCGGGGCATTGGCAATCGGGGAGTTTTCCACCAACTCTTGCCTCGGATCACAAACCTCGACATGGTAGTCCAGAGCCTGGGCCATGTTGGCCAGGTAATAGGCGACCTGGACTGCGCCGATCAGCAGTAACTGGAATGAGGGACCATAGGTATGGCGCAAGATGTTCTTTTCGATAGCCAGGGGTTCAAAGGTATCGCAATCCTGCAATTCAGTTTTTCCGGTCTCCAGGTCGACAACCCGCATCACCAGTTCCCGGGCAGTGATTTTTTCCGCCAGGGTTTTGTAGATGGCACCGGCTTCCGGCGTGATCGGTTCGATGACCACCTCGAGGGTGCCGCCGCAGGGCAGCCCCAATCGCTGTACATCCTCAACGGTAACACCGTACTTGATTCTTTCAGGACCTGAAGTGGCCAGTTCACGCTTGTTGATACTTTCGCGCAGGTCATCCTCCACGCAGCCGCCGGACAGTGAACCCACGTACAGCCCATCCTCATTGCAGGCAAGCAGGGAACCCACCGGCCGCGGGGAGGAGCCGAAGGTGTTGATGATTGTACAGAGCCAGCATTGTTTGCCGGCTTCCAGCCATTCGCTGAGCTGGACGACAACCTGTTGATCGAGGCTGTTCATAGAAATTCCCGGAGATTTTTTTCAGGCGGTGAAGGATTATAAGTAAATGCGCTGGAGGTGGGAAATCGGTGTTTTTCAAAGTGCGTAGAGCATTCTGTCACAGCGATTTTTCAAACAGCTATTTACATCTGCCGGCCGCAAGGCCGATATGCTTCGGGGTCTTTACTGATACCGGCCGGTCTGTGGGCCGGTTGACCCGGAATTGGTTACTGCTTAGTAGGACTCGTAACGATCCAGCAAGTGCCTGACGAGACCACTGCGGACGATGTCATTCTTTTCAAATTTATGGACATGCACACTAGGCAGTCCCTGTAAGCGCTGGATGGCGTCTTCGAGGCCATTGGCGCCGCGGATATCACTTTGCTTGATGTCACCATTGATGACGACCTTGCAGTCTTCACCGATACGGGTAAGAAACATTTTCATCTGAACCGGTGTTGTGTTCTGGGCTTCGTCCAGAATGACAAAGGTATTGTTGTTGAAGGTTTTGCCGCGCATGTAGGCCAGGGGAGCACCGACAATACGGCCATGTCGCAGACAATAGTCCACTACTCCACGCCCCAGTCTTTCATTCAGGATATCCCTGAAGGCGTCGATGTAGACGGCGAACTTGTCTTCCACTTCACCGGGCAGAAAACCAAGGTTTTCGCCGGCTTCAACAGCGGGCCTGGTGAGAATGATCCGCTCGATACGCCCGGACTCCAGCGCTTCCGCCGCCAGGGCACCTGCACAATAGGACTTTCCGGTACCGGCGGGGCCGATGCCAAAGGTCAGGCAGTCATTCTGGATGGCGTTGATGTACTTCTGTTGTGCGGGGGTGCGGGCTTCGAGGGGGGTCTTTTTGTGCCGGGGAGAGTAGGCTGTCTCCAGCTGGTTGCTGTGAGAGTTGATGTCGACGATATTTGAATTTTCTTCAGCCTGTCGCCGCTTGGCCTTGGTGCGTCTGCTGTCTCTGTGTTTTGAGTTGTAAGTGTATTGATCTCCCTGGTATTTCATCTGTCGTTTGGCGTGAGAACGTTTAGCCATAACTTAACTGTCTCCAAGTAGGTTAGAAAACTTGGTCTTCATAGAGCAAGACACCTGCCTGACAAATGCAGGACACACTCGAATAAAGACGAGAAAATCGAGATAAATAAGTATTGGAAGATTGGATTTTGGTGGTGACTTTACCCTCCCCGCTTGCGTGAACTGCGCGACATGAGAAAGGTAAGTTGAGAAAGCAACTTCTACAGGATCCCCTTTGCTCGGTTCACCTACTCCTCGTATACACACCGTTTACAAGGGACTGCTGTAACTGGCGATGTATAAAAAAAGTGCCTTTCTCACCTGGCTGCAATTTGACGCGAACGCCTGTTTGCATGAAAGATGGAATTAGTCTGCCACAGTGACACACTACTGGCAATCGGAACTCTGCTGTTTTATGAAGAATTTTTGGTTTATTAACACGTCTTGAAATTTTGGCGCATAAGGGGGAGAAAAAAGCATTACCCACATCTGGCATTTTGATATGCTAACAAGTTCGAGCGAAAAGAGGGGAGTGCGATGAAAAAACTGACCGGTCTTGTTCTCATGTTACTGAGTGTGTCATGTATGGCACAGCAGGATTTCAGTAATGTCCAGATAACGCCTCACCTGTTGTCCGGCAATATTTATTACCTGGAAGGCCAGGGGGGCAATATCGGCGTTTCCATCGGCGATGACGGTGTCTTCATCGTGGATGACCAGTTTGCGCCACTGTCTGAAAAAATTCTTGATGCCCTTGGGAGCCTTTCTGATGAACCCGTCAGGTTTGTTCTCAATACCCACCACCATGGCGACCACACCGGTGGCAATGCCAACATGGCTGGGGAAGGGGCAGTTATTGTTGCCCATGAAAATGTGCGCACAATCCTGTCTTCCGGATTTACTGCCGGTGACCTGAGCCAGGCCCTTACCGCGGAACAGCGGATGGGATTACCCATCGTCACGTTCACCGAATCGGTGGATTTTCACATTAACGGTGACAGCATCCACGTGTTCTACAACGGCCCGGGTCATACCGGCGGGGATGCCTTTGTCTATTTCAGGGAAGACAACATTATTCATACCGGTGATGTGTTCAGGACAACCAGTTATCCCCGAGTTGATAGCGGTGCAGGTGGTTCCTTCCAGGGCATTATCGCGTCTTATGAAAAGCTGCTGGAAATTTCCAATCCCGATACCCGTTTTCTGCCCGGACATGGGGTCGTCAGCGACCAGGCTGAAATCAGCTCCCAGTTACAGATGTTCTACACCATTCGCAATCGTGTCCAGAACGCCATAGATGACGGCATGAGCCTGGAGCAGATACTCGGCGCCGGCCTGACCTCGGAATACGATGAGCGCTGGGGCGATCCGGCCGGTTTCCTGCCAGCTGTCTACAGCGAACTGGTTGCCCAGTAAGGCCACGAGACGCCATTACCTTCATGAAGTTCAGGCCCTGTATTGATTTGCATGACGGAAAAGTCGTGCAGATCGTCGGCGGTTCCCTGCAGGACGACAGTCCCGCCACCCTGGAAACCAATTTTGTTTCAGAACGTTCCTCCGCAGAGTATGCCGAGCTGTATCGCAAGGACGGCCTGCCAGGAGGGCATGTCATTTCCCTGGGCGCCAACAACCGGTCTGCTGCAATAGCAGCACTGGCTGCTTTTCCAGGTGGTATGCACTACGGAGGCGGGGTGAACCCGGATAATGCCAGCGACTTCCTGGATGCCGGTGCCAGCCACGTCATCGTGACTTCCTGGGTATTTACCGGGGACAGGCTGGACAGTGACAAGCTGGAATTACTGAGTAATCGTATTGGCAGGGACAAGCTGGTACTGGATCTGAGCTGTCGCATGAAAGACGGCGAATTTCATGTTGTCACCAATCGCTGGCAGACCTTTACGACGGCCAAAGTGGATGCAGAGCTGCTGGAAAACCTTTCCCGGTGGTGTTCAGAGTACCTGGTTCACGGTGTTGATGTGGAGGGCAAAAGCCAGGGCATCCAGGAAGACCTGATTCGCATACTGGGTGACCACTCCCCCTTGCCGGTCACCTATGCCGGTGGCGTCTCACAACTCAGTGACCTGGATCGGGTCAGGGAGCTTGGCAGTGGCAGGGTGGACCTGACGATCGGCAGTGCGCTGGATATATTCGGGGGGAAGGTGGCTTACCGGGATGTGTTGGAATGGGTGGAAAGGAACGATAAAGGGATAAAGGGATAAAAGGATAAAGGGCCGACACGTTGGGCATTCACGAAATGTCGATGCTGTGTAGGTCGGATAAGGCCGTCAGGCCGCCATCCGACATTTTCACCATTGTTAAAGGCTTGGGCACAGGCGATCGGTGATCGCCATGTCGGATGGCGCTACGCTTATCCGACCTACAACAAAGTTCAGGATTATCCGTAAACCTGTTGACAGAAAATTACCAGGAATCATTCTGTCTTGCCTCTTGCCTCTTGCCTCTTGCCTCTTGCCTCTTGCCTCTTGCCTCTTGCCTCTTGCCTCTTGCCTCTTGCCGTCAGTTCGTTCCACCTGTCGGTGCCACGCTGCGTTCCAGGAACGGATCGCAATGGATATTTCCCGAGCTGGCTCCCTTGAGGAAGATTTTGCGGCGCAAGCCGTGCACGAAATCAGAGGCACCGCACAGAAAGACCCTTGTGCGTGAGAGTGAGCCGAGGTCAATTTTCGCGTCTACGACATCTTCCACACTACCTTTCTGCAGGCCACTGATTTCAGTTTTGCCGCCGTTTTCCCTGGCACACGGAATGTAGTGAAAATTGCTGTGCTCGGTTTCCAGTTTTTCCAGTTCCTTCACGTAATACAGGTGATCACTGGTCCTGCCTCCATGGTAGAGCGTGATTTCACCTTCGTGCTGTTGTGACAGGGCGTCGTGAATGATGCCGTAGAGGGGGGCCAGGCCCGTACCGGTGCCGGCCAGTACCATGGGAAAATCCTGTGTACCGGTATGCGTGTAAAAACAGTCACCGGCCGGGCCACGCATGTGCAGGACATCACCCACGCTGGCCTGCTCAAACAGCCAGCCGGTGAATATGCCTTCCCGGGTCTGGCTGATGTGAAATTCAAGGAACAGGTCTTTTTCGTAATCGTTGGCCACGGAATAGCTGCGGGCTATTCCCTGTGAATTGATCAGGGTCACGTACTGGCCGGGGTAGTAATGGAACATGTCAGCCTTGTCCATGACATCCAGGGTCAGGCGCATTGTTCGGTCGTTGAGAAAGTCCATGCTGCGAACAGAGGTTTGTACCGAGAATTCCTCCACGGTGGGCAGTGCCGCCTCGACATCACTGTCGGGTACCCACTGGCAGGCCAGGGTATAGCCTTTTTTCTGCAGTGATTCCTTGATCCACTTTTTCGATTCCTGAGTTGCTTCACAATCCACTGCCCGCACCAGGCAGGCCTGGCACATGCCTGCGCGACAGGCATAGGGGATATGCTGCTTGTTGCGTAACAGGCAATCGAGTACGGATTCGTATTGATTCAGGGTATAGGTTTCGGATTTGAATTTGAGCTTGGCCATCGCACTACTGGAAATTTTGCTGCTGACAATCACAGCAGCAAACTCTGCTGTGACTTAAGCGTGTAATAAAGGGCCAGTATAAATAGTCACCGTGATTAAAACCATCACTATACCCGTCATCATTTTGGTTCAGGGCAGGTTCATGACCTGCATTGCATAAAGGCGATTAAGAACAGGGGAACCATGGGCGCCGTTGTGGCTGTCTATACCGTTGATCCAGGGAAAAACAGCCTGTGTAGTAGCTGGCTACGACATTGCAAGGACGTTATATAGGGCGCTATATAAGGACAATGGAATGCGCCATAATGCACCGTTTTAGGTATTGGAACGGCAATTAACGGCAAACACATGAATAACCTGACGCTTTATCTTGCTTCGGCATCACCCAGGCGCCGGGAACTACTTGAAAAACTGGGCCTGGACTTTACCGTGTTGCCCCAGGATATAGATGAAAGCCCGCTGGCCAATGAGCCTGCCGAGGCCTATGTGATGCGCCTGGCAAGCAGCAAGGCAGAGGCGGCCCTGGCAAGCCTGTCGCAACCTGGTCAGGCGGTGTGCCTGGGTTCGGATACGACAGTGGTATGCGATGACATGATTTTTGAAAAACCGGCTGACCAGGCTGATGCCAGGCGTATCCTGGGTATCCTGAGCGGCCGCAGTCACCAGGTTCACACGGCAGTGGCAGTTGCCACGGTCGATGGTACCCGGGTGGTGGTTTCAACCTCGACCGTCACGTTCAGGGACATCAGTGAAGTGGAAATGGATGCCTACTGGTCTACAGGGGAGCCACAGGACAAGGCCGGGGCCTATGCCGTGCAGGGGCTTGGGGCCATGTTTGTCACCCATATCAGCGGCAGCTACAGTGGCATCATGGGATTACCGGTCTTTGAAACCGTGTCCCTGCTGACCGGGGCCGGCTTAAGTCCGCAACAGATTCTTGAAGAGTATGCGAAACAGCGACTATGAGTGCTGAAATCCTGATCAATGCAACACCGATGGAAACCCGGGTAGCCCTTATCGAACAGGGGCTATTGCAGGAGATCTATATCGAGCGGCGTAATCGCCTGGGGCCCGTGGGTAATATCTACATGGGCAAGGTCGTGCGGGTGATGCCAGGTATGCAGGCTGCTTTTGTGGATATCGGCCTGGAACGTGCAGCCTTTATTCATGCCCAGGACATACTGCCCATCGACAGTGATGGTTTTGAAGTGGCGGATAACCAGGACGTGGAAATAAGCCAGCTCATCCGTGAAGGGCAGATGCTGGTGGTCCAGGTGATCAAGGAGCCGATTTCCAGCAAGGGTGCCAGGCTGACAACACACCTGTCCATAGCTTCGCGGTACCTGGTCCATATGCCCCGTAACAGGCACCTTGGCATCTCCCAGCGTATAGAAAACGAGGACGAGCGGGAACGCCTGATGACATTGCTGGAACAGTGCGTGGCCCAATCCGGTATTGCGGGTCAGTCAGGTTTCATCCTGCGCACGGCAGCAGAAGGCGTCAATGAAAGTGAATTGCTGGCCGATATCACCTTTTTGCAGCGGGTGTGGCGCAAGGTGGAGCAGCGCATGGCTGATAACACGACAGTGCGTCCCATTTACCAGGACCTGGTGTTGTACATGCGCGCCATGCGCGACCTGTTTCATCCCGATATCCAGCGTATACGGGTGGACAACCGGGAAACCTACGAAGAGGTCATGGAGTTTTGCCATCAATTGATGCCGGAAATTGAAAACCGGGTTGAGCGTTACCAGGACGAAAGACCCCTGTTTGATCTTTACAGCATTGATGATGAAATCCAGAAAGCCCTGGGCCGAACCGTCAAACTGAAATCCGGCGGTAACCTGGTCATCGACCAGAACGAGGCCATGACAACCATTGATGTCAACACAGGCGCCTATCTGGGTACGCGAAACCAGGAAGAGACGATCTTCAAGACCAACCTGGAGGCGGCCAAGGCCAGTGCTCGCCAGCTCAAGGTGCGCAACCTGGGAGGTATCATCGTTCTTGATTTCATCGATATGACCAACGAGGAACACAAACGCCAGGTATTGCGTACCCTGCAAAAAGCGCTGGAAAAAGACCCGGTAAGAACCATGGTGACTGAAATGTCCGAACTGGGGCTGGTGGAAATGACACGCAAGCGCAACCGGGAATCCCTGGAGCAGATGTTGTGCCATGAATGCCCGACCTGTGACGGACGCGGGACAGTAAAAACACCGGAAACGGTCTGCTATGAAGTGTTCCGCGAGATCCTGCGCGTGGCCAAGGCCTATGACAATGATTCCATCCTGGTCATGGCTTCCCAGGAAGTGGTTGACCGCCTGCTGGATGAAGATTCTGCCATGGTGGCAGATATGGAAGAACTCGTGGGCAAGAATATCCGCTTCCAGGTCGAGCAGATGTACAGTACCGAACAGTTTGACGTAGTACTTTATTAGTCGTGCTTTATTAATTGATGACAAACGAAGACAGCACAACAACAGCTCAGGAAACCGGCGTGCGAAAGCGCTCAGGCCCCTGGGCCATACTTGCCTGGTGTACGCACCTGGTACTGGTATTGCTGGTCAGCGTTACCGTCCTTTTGTCAGCGGGACGGTTAATGACTTCCCTGGTGGCCGGCTACCACGATGAGATTGAACAGGAACTCGGTACCTTGCTGGGCACAGCCGTTGTCATTGACGAGATCACGGGAGAGTGGTTTCGTTACGGCCCCATCATCAATGTCAGTGGTTTGCATATTCTCAATCCTGACAACCAGGATGCTGGCCATGTCATTGCCAGCCTTTTTATCAAGCCTGACCTTGGCGCCAGCCTGCTCAATCGCAGCCTGATTATTGACCAGGTCATCGTGGAAGAACCGGAATTCAGGCTGACCGAAAATGCCGAGGGCAAATGGTCACTGGCCGGCCTGGCAGCAGGAGAAGGGGATGCCGACTATACGGATGCCATTGTGGATTTCCTGCTTTCCACGGGGCGCCTGCAGATTGTTGAGGCCGGGTTGAGCCTGTTCTGGTCAGATGGCAGGGAACTGGAGCTCGACAATATATTTGTCGACCTGGGTAACCAGGACAGTTTGCATGAAGCCCTGATACAGGCGCGTATCGCCGGACAACCCAGCCCTTTCCAGATGATGGCAACGATCAATGGTGACCCGCGCAGCCGCTACGATGCCTCCCTGTATTTTCATGGCACCGATATCGAGGTTGCGGATATTTCAGGCATTTCGGGATTTGCACTGGATATGGCCAGTTTCAGCGGTGACTTGTGGCTGACTGTTCAGGACAGCCAGCTGTTTGACGTACAGGCTCATATCAATGACCTGCATCTCGATGGAGCCGGCACACAAGACAGCCCGATCAATGTCGTGGACCTGGATAATGCCTCCCTGGACCTAACACTGCGACACAGCACAAGTGAGCAGTGGCAGGTGTGGCTCGATAATGTCGAATTTGACTGGTTCACCAGGCCCTGGAGTGGCGGCGGGATTTACGTTTCCCTTGAAGAACAGGAGGATGCGCAACCCCTTGCCATAAACGCTGCCAGTATTGACCTGGCCATGGTCACCGATGTTATTGATGACATCCTGGTTTTGCCGGAGCGTGCAGCAACCGCACTAGCGGACCTGGCACCGGCTGGCAGGCTGGAGAACCTGGTGGTCAATACGGATCTGTCCGGCAATTATGACGATGGCTTCCTGCTGCAAGGCAACCTGGCTGATGTTGCCGTTGGTGCCTGGCAGGGTGCTCCTTCCGGCAGTGGTATCCAGGGTTATGTACAGGCCAACGCCAGCAACGGTTTCGTGGAACTGGATTCCTCCGACTTTGAAATCCACTTGCCAAGACTTTTTGACGACAGCTGGCAATACACTTCAGCCAATAGTCGTGTGCACTGGAGTATCCAGCCCGACCAGCTCAGGGTTTACAGTAGTGTCATTGATGTCAGCAATGATTTTATTCATGGCCATGTGCAATTTGACCTGTACAACCATCGCAACAGCAATGATGAACTGGAATCAGAGTTGACCCTGATGATCGGCCTGATTGATGTCGATGCCTCGTACAAATCCCTTTACCTGCCCAAGCTGGCCGGTATCCGGACCACCATGGAATGGCTCGATGAAGCGCTTCTTGATGGCCGGGTCAGCAATAGCGGGTTTGTTTCCCGAACCTCAACACTGGGTAATGCGCCGGTCAATTCGGGAACCGTGCTGAGCTTCTATGAGGTCGCTGATGGTCGCCTGAAATTCCAGCCGCAGTGGCCCGAACTGACCGGGATTGATGCCTTTATCCTGCAGGAAAACAACAATGTGGATGTCACAGCGACTTCCGCTGCCATAGAAGGTATCAACCTGGGTTCCACAACGGCTACTGTCAGGCCTGCCGAGGAAGGGGGCATGTGGTTGTCTTTGCAGGGTAGTGCCAGTACCCGCACGGATCTGGGGATGGCCTTTTTGCGCAATACCCCGGTACGCAACAATATCGGTGATTTCATCGATGACTGGCGTGGCGAAGGCAATATCGATGTTGATATCAACCTGGGGATTCCCCTGAATAACCCCGAGCGCCGCACTGATGTCATGGTCAATGTCGAGAGTAACATGAGCACCCTGACCATTCCGGCATATTCACTTGCCATCGAGCAATTGCGGGGCAGGGTGGTGTATGACAGTGACACCGGCCTGTCAGCCAATGCGCTAAGTGGCCAGCTGTTTGATTTTCCCATTGCCGCGACTATTGAGGCCATGACAGGCACTGATGCGGGGGGTAACAGGATCATTACCGGAACCCGGGTGGTTGGCAGTGGTCGCGCTTCCAATACGGCCTTGCAGGCCTGGGAAGGGCAGCCCGGGTTCGTTCGCGATGTCCTGAACTTTGCCAGTGGTGAAATCGATTACCTGGCAGAGGTCACCATTCCCAATGCCGGCTCGATAGCTGCGGGGGGAGAAGGCAACAGCCTGCGATTGTCTTCAGAGTTGCTTGGTCTTTCCCTCGACCTGCCTTTTCCTTTTCGCAAGTCGGTCGAAAATATTCGTCCACTGGAAGTGCTAATCGATTTTGATGACAACGGGCAGTGGATATCGGCCCGTTTTGACAATCGCGTTGGTGCCAACCTGAAAATCAATGAGGATGAATTTGCCGGTGGTAATGTACTGTTTGGTCCGGATATAACAGACATGACCTTTGGCCCGGTGGAGCCTGCCAGCGAAAAACTGATGTTCAGTGGTTATCTTGACCGCTTTGATTACGCGGATTGGGATGATACCGCCACAAGGTTTACGGAAAGTTCTGCCGGGCAGGGTGACAATCGGCTGGAAGACCTGGTTGGCCTGGTGGATGTGAATGTCGGGCGTTTGAATGTCATGGACCAGGACCTTGAAAATGTCAGGACCCGGGTGCAGCGCACTGGCGAATTGGCGGATGACAGCGAAGCCGGTACCGCAGACGCTGACAGCTGGCTGGTATTCATGGAGAATTCGCTGCTCAGTGGTAGTTTCCGCTTTCCCGATGATGAGGCCAGACCCTGGCTAATCGACCTGGACTACCTGCGTTTTCCGGAGACCGAAGAGCCGGAAGCAGGCGAAGCGCCAGCTGAAGAGGTGGACATCCTGGCTGACGTGAACCCGGCTACTTTGCCCGACCTGGATTTTGTTACCCGGGAGCTCACTGTCGGGGACAAGCATTTGGGCGCCTGGGATTTTCGCCTTCGTACCACGGGCAATTCCGCCACCATTTCTGACTTGCGCATGACCACGCCCGATGCCCGTATTCGCGATCTTACCGGTGAATCTGGCGCCAATCTTGACTGGCGATTCACTGATGGTATGCATACCAGCAGCTTTACCGGCCTGTTCAGTGCCGGCGACCTGGCGCAGGTTTTACCCGGCTGGGGCTATGATGCCAATGTCGAAAGTGAAAACGCCGCATTTGTCAGCAATCTGCAGTGGAGTGGTTCTCCGGCTGCATTCAGCCTGAGAAAAGCCGTCGGCAATGTTGACCTGGCGATAAACAACGGCCGTTTTGTGGATGTGGACTCAGGAACCAGCCGTTTGTTCGGCGCCTTCAGTTTCGACTCCCTGGTCAGGCGCCTGCAACTGGATTTTTCCGATCTCTATGAAAAGGGCCTTGCCTATGATGAGATCCGTGGCAACCTGGATTTCAACCAGGGCATAGTTGCCACGCAGGAAGACCTTGTTATAGAAGGGCCTTCCAGTCGTATCACCATTGATGGTCGTATCAACCTTCTCAATGAAACCATCGACGCCGACATGCTGGTCAATGTGCCCCTCGGGCAGAATCTCTCGGTACTGGCGGGCATCCTGGGGGCATGGCCCATCGCCGTGAGCACCTTCCTGGCGAGCCGCATATTCCAGGACCAGATGGATGATTT
>Ga0181558_10000155_pt1 | contig 59559 bp, 59 predicted proteins | sample 011ome_22_FD_133754 | JGI IMG/M metagenome (GOLD analysis project Ga0181558, IMG submission 133754) | Coastal salt marsh microbial communities from the Groves Creek Marsh, Skidaway Island, Georgia - 011507BT metaG (megahit assembly) | ecosystem: Environmental > Aquatic > Marine > Intertidal... | reverse complement strand
TAATTGCATCATTGCCATTACCAGAACTATCTATCACAGAAATAGTTCCTGTAGAATTTAATCTATAATTCATTTCTAAGTTGGAAAAATTAGGGTGAGCGGAGGTAACTTTTTTTCTTTTCCAAGCTCTTAGATCGGAGAGGCTAACATCTGTATTCCAAATCCGTAAATCATCCATTTCGCCAATCAAATATCGATTGTGTATTCCTTTACTCACCTGAACATTAATGCCCGTGAGAATATTTGTATTAATAGCGGTAGATGGGTTTGATGTTTTACTGTCTAGTACACCATCCACATAGAATTCTACATCAGACAATCTGCTTCCGTTGAGCACCGCAGCCACGTGGTGCCAGTTTCCATCTGCTACATTCGTACTTCCTACTACACCTGCTCCGTTTATTTCAATACGTTGATATCCATTATTGGTGGTTCGCCAATTCCATTTTTCACCAGTGGCATTATTTCCCCAAGATAATATCTCGCCCCCAATTGTGGTAGTCTTTATCCAAGCTTCCATGGTTCTGTTTGTTGATCCACCAACTCCCTTATAGCTATTGCTCTCAATAAAGTTAGCAGATTCAAATTTGAGCGAATAATCTCCACCCGCCATAAGGCCTCCTTGTGAGGAAGTATGGCAAAGAATTGAATTTCCTGTTCCGGGAGAATTTCCAGTAAAAGAAAACTCGATAATCAAATTTGAAGTTCCGTCCCAGTTGAAGGGTGTATGAAATTGAAATCTATTGAGACCCACAGCTAATTGGGTAGTGGAGTAAAATACTTCATTGAATCCTGTTAACTCAATGGAATCTGCTATTAATGAAGTTTTGGAAGTGGCTTTAATCTTAATTTTAAGTTGATTCGCTCTTGAGCCAGTGGTGGTGACATCAAGTAACAGAGCGTCAATATTTCCGGGACTGATTCCTGCCGATGTTAGTTCAGCTGCTGTGTATATAAATTGAGTCTTTCCTGTGTGAAATTGAGTGGGAATTACCTTGTCCGTAACAATTGTTCCCATACCCAGTGTGTCAATGTCTTCGGATGTGGTACTAAGGATGGTAGTCTTTTTCTCTATTTTTTGATAGTAATCATACATGGGATTGATTGAATAAGGAAATGAGTTACCAGAAAAATTTGAGATCAAATAATTGGACACGAAAGATTCGGTGGAGTCAAATCTTGTAGAGTCGTGAATGTAGGTGTTACAGGAATAATCCCATTCTCCGCAGCCCAGGTTTCTGCTTGTTCCTGTAGAGATTCTGCCACCTTTGCAACGCATGTTATAATACATCAATATTTTTTCGTATTTCAGGCTTGTATCATTAGGAAAATGAACCATGGTGTCTCTGGTTTGACTGGAATAGTCAAAGGTTTGAACTCGGATGGTGTCACCTATTGATTGTGAAATTCCTGTTATCGAAAAACAAATAAAAAGTGCTAATGTGTATAAAAATAGTTTCATTGATTGTTCATTTGGGCTAAATATAACCAAATCTGAATGAATCTTGTTTGTTGGTACCCAAAAATTTAAGTGAGTTGACTGCAAATTTTATAACAAAAATTCCAATAACGATTAGCTTCAAAAATAACTAACAATCCATAAAGCTATCAACATTAAGTTTAAAACCATTGGGATTAAACGAGGTAACTTTAGCAGACTTGATTCCTATATTATCTCCATTGTTGTTACAATAATGAATACCAATAGAATAATTGGTAGATGCGTAGCGAGAAATGACTTTTATGGAACCTCCTTTTCCTCCGCGCAAATTTCTTGTTCGTTGATTGAACCATCATCTTCTCTGACGAATACTCTTATAAAGTTAAATCTATTGACGGTGGTATTTGTTGTATTTCCAACTTGGTTATCTGCATTTATACTGTCTGATTCTATATTGGCATAAGCTTTAAAGATGAAAGTTGGCAGCATGAGAGAATAAGTATATTTCTTAAGCTATTAGTTTTTGGTTTCGGTTATAAATCTGCTTCAAATGTATAAAAAAAGTCCTGATTACACTATTAATCAGGACTTTACATTTTTTTAAAAAAAGTAAGTTGCAAGAATTAACTTCCGCACATTTCACAATCATCTGGATTGTCAATTGAGCATTGCAGCTTTGCGGCTTGGTAGGCGGCATCATTTACATCTACAAACATAGGTTCGTTGTTAGTAGGAGCCGATTGGATTGGTGCGCTTGAATCTTGTTGCATAGGAGAAACCAAAGGCTCAACTACTGGCGATGATTGAGATTGAGCAAAAGAATATTCTCCTCCGATTTCTTCTACTTTCACTGGTTGAGCAGGTTGGCTAATCGGGGTAACGGGTGTTTCAGGTGCCATGTTAATTACAGGCTTTTTTTCTTCAGGTTTTGGTTCGGTTTTCTTTTCTTTGGTTACTGTAAATTTAATTGCATCTACCGCAGATTTGGTTCTTAGGTAATACATTCCAGTTTTAAGACCTTTTTTCCATCCATAAAAGTGCATCGAGGTAAGTTTACCAAAGTTGGCATTTTCCATGAAGATATTCAATGACTGAGATTGGCACACAAAAGCACCTCTATCTGCAGACATATTAATCAATGACTTTTGGCTTATTTCCCAAGCAGTCTTGTACAAATCTTTAATGTTTTGTGGAATTTCATCAATGTGCTGGATACTTCCGTTTCCAATCATTACTTGGTTTTTCAAGTCATTATTCCACAATCCAAGATTTACTAAGTCTCTTAGCAAGTGTTTGTTTACGATAATGAACTCTCCAGAGAGTACTCTTCTTGTATAAAGGTTGGAAGTATAGGGTTCAAAGCATTCGTTGTTTCCAAGAATAGAAGCGGTAGAAGCTGTCGGCATTGGAGCCACTAATAGTGAGTTCCTTACTCCGTTTGCTTTCACTTCGTTTTTCAATGTAGCCCAGTCCCATCGTGGTGATGGAGTTACTCCCCACATGTCATACTGGAAAACACCTTTCGATACAGGAGATCCTTCGTACGATTGGTAGGGTCCTTCTACTTTTGCCAAATCTTTGGAAGCAGTCATTGCTGCAAAATAGATGGTTTCAAAGATCTCTGAATTTAATTTTCGAGCTTCTTCCGAATCAAAATTATACCTCATTAAAATAAAAGCATCTGCCAATCCTTGCACACCTAAACCGATAGGACGGTGCCTTAGGTTGGAGTTTTCAGCTTCTTTTACTGGGTAGTAATTGTTGTCTATAATTTTATTTAGGTTTAGAGTAGCTTGGTAAGTTACTTCATACAACTTTTGGTGATCAAATTTCTTGTCTTTTACAAATTTTGGTAAGGCAATAGAGGCCAAGTTACATACGGCAACTTCATCGGGAGCAGTATATTCAATAATCTCGGTACATAAGTTAGAAGATTTAATCGTTCCAAGATTTTGTTGGTTCGATTTTCTGTTAGCTGCATCTTTGTACAACATGTAAGGAGTTCCCGTTTCTATTTGAGATTCTACAATCTTGTTCCACAATTCTTGGGCTTTGATTGTTTTTCTTCCTCTACCTTCTTGCTCGTATTTGGTGTATAATTTTTCGAACTCTTCTCCGTAACTGTCAGATAATCCTGGGCATTCGTTCGGGCACATTAATGTCCACTCTTCGTCTGCTTCTACTCGTTTCATGAACAAGTCTGGCGTCCACATGGCGTAGAATAAATCTCTTGCTCGTTGCTCTTCTTTTCCGTGGTTCTTTTTCAAATCAAGGAAATCAAAAACATCTGCATGCCATGGCTCAAGATATAGCGCAAAAGAACCTTTTCTTTTTCCCCCTCCTTGGTCTACATATCTAGCTGTGTCATTAAATACTTTCAACATCGGAACAATCCCATTTGAGGTTCCATTTGTTCCTTTTATGTAAGATCCTTTAGCTCTAATATCATGAATTGATAGGCCGATTCCTCCAGCTGATTGTGATATTTTTGCAGTTTGCTTTAAGGTATCATAAATTCCATCAATACTATCTTCTTTGGTTGTCAACAAGAAACAAGACGACATCTGAGGTTTGGGTGTTCCTGAGTTGAACAGAGTAGGGGTTGCATGAGTGAACCAACCTTGCGACATTAAGTGGTAAGTTTTAATAGCCGATTCTATGTCGTTTTTGTGAATTCCTATAGACACTCTCATCAACATATGCTGAGGTCTTTCGGTTACGTTTCCATGTGTTTTTAATAGATACGATCTTTCAAGGGTTTTGAATCCAAAATAATCATACCTAAAATCACGGTCGTAAATGAGTGTTGAATCTAGCAGCGCTTCATTTTCTTTGATAATCGCATAAACATCGTCTGCCAACAGACTCGCAGGCTCGTTTGTAATAGGATCTACATATTCATATAATACCTTCATCGTTTTGGAAAACGATTTATTCGTGTTTTTGTGTAGGTTAGATACCGCAATTCTAGAGGCTAGGAGTGCGTAATCTGGATGCGTAATGGTATTTGTTGCTGCAATTTCTGCGGCCAAATTGTCTAGGTCACTTGTAGTTACTCCATCGTACAATCCTTCAATTACTTTCATGGCGACTTTTGTGTAATCAACTAATGGATTTAGTCCATAACACATTTTTTGCACTCTTGCTGTGATTTTATCAAACTGTACTGCTTCTTTTTTTCCGTTTCTTTTAACTACATACATAAATTGGGGGGTATTATATTTTCTTGTCCTATATTCTATTTTTTTTGTTTGGGGATTTCTCTCCTGTTTGTTTTAAAATTAATTAAAACATTCTTTTGTATTACACATATGACTTTGGCATTATTAACCAGTCTGTGTTAATACCATTTTTATCCTCATGGATAGTTTTTGGGTTAAAAATCTTCGTCTAGTGAGAATGTTTGTTCAGAAGAAGAGTTGCTTGCAACACCCGCTTTTTGGTATTCACCTACTCTTTTTTCAAAGAAATTAGTTTTCCCTTGTAGGTTGATCATATCCATAAAGTCGAATGGGTTGGTCGCATGAAATACTTTGTCGCAATTCAGTTCAGTTAACAATCTGTCTGCTACGAATTCGATGTATTGATTCATCATATCGGCATTCATACCAATCAATCTTACAGGAAGAGATTCGGTTACAAATTCTTTTTCGATTGCTACTGCATTTACGATAATCTCTTTTATTCTTTCTGGAGCAACTTTATTTACCACGTGATTGTTGTGAAGCAACACTGCAAAGTCACAGTGCAAACCTTCGTCTCGAGAAATAAGCTCGTTAGAGAAAGTTAATCCAGGCATTAATCCTCTTTTCTTCAACCAGAAGATAGAACAGAACGACCCCGAAAAGAAAATACCTTCTACCGCAGCAAAAGCAATCAGCCTTTCAGCAAAACTTCCATTGTCAATCCATCTCAAAGCCCATTCAGCTTTCTTTTGTACTGGAGGAAAAGTTTCGATGGCGTTGAATAAATAGTCCTTCTCTTTGGAGTCCGAAATCAATGTGTCAATCAACAACGAATAAGTCTCGGAGTGAATGTTTTCGATGGCAATTTGAAAACCGTAGAAAAATTTCGCTTCGGTGTATTGTACTTCAGCAACAAAGTTTTCTGCTAAGTTTTCGTTTACAATTCCATCACTCGCTGCAAAAAATGCTAAAATATGTTTGATGAAATATCTTTCATCATCATTTAGTTTGTTTTCCCAATCAGTAATATCCGAAGACAAGTCCAATTCCTCTGCAGTCCAAAAACTTGCTTCAGCATTTTTGTAATATGCCCAAATATCATCGTGTTGAATTGGGAACAGAACAAATCTGTTGTTATTTTCGGTCAATATTGGTTCTGGGTGCAGGCTTTGGTTTGTTTCGTTCATTTCTAGTGGTTTAGATGTTAATTTTTCAAGTTCGAAGGAGGGAAAACCGGATTGTTTTATGTTCTCTTCGCATTACAAAAATGGATAAAAAAATTGAAGAAGACAATTTGAATAATTAACAAAAAACTCACTTATTAACAAACTATTTTCATAGTTACCACCAACCCTAAGTTCTTAAAATAAATTTATTTTTTTGACATTTTATTGTTGAAAAAAGTTTGATTTTTTCAGGTCGTTGGCAAGGCTAATTTGCGGACGTAAATTTACAGATTTAGAATGAAAATAATCTCAAAAATTGAAATTTTAAAAATAAAGGGAAAGACAAACAAGAATATTCTGTGTAGGTGTCGATACTTGTTTTTTGGTTGAATCATTCTCCAAAAAGACAATTTTAGCAGTATCTAACAGTAGACGATTTGTCAAGAATTTGAAAAAAATCAACTATTCCTTAGAAAGCTTAAAGAAGGGAAGAAAAAAACCTCTCCATCAAGAAACAGAGAGGTTTTTTGTTGAGGTCTCGAGCGGATTCGAACCGCTGTAGATGGTGTTGCAGACCACTGCCTAGCCGCTCGGCCACGAGACCATTATTGTAGGGTGTGCAAATTTAGTAAACTTCATTAATAAAACAAGTCACAACCAGACAAATAATTTTCCTTGATTATTTTCGAGTTGTTCATTTCTTGCTGGTAATTGTTAAAAAAAATAGAACGGTGGTTTCATTCAATACTACCCAAAGAAGTATCTTTGAAGCTAATCAACAATTCAAATATTATAACAAATTATGCAATTTATTGTTTCAAGCACACTATTACTCAAACACTTACAGTCAATAAGCGGGGTGTTGAGTACCAATAATACTCTTCCTATCTTAGATAATTTTTTATTCTCAATCGATGGAAAACAATTAACCGTTTTGGCTTCTGATTTGGAAACAACTATCTCTTCTAAATTTGAAATCGAGGCAAAAGAGGATGGTGCAGTTGCAATTCCTGCTAAGTTTTTGATGGATGCTCTAAAAACTTTTTCTGAGCAACCGCTGACATTCTCTGTGGACATGTCAAATTTTGGAATTGAGATTTCTTCTGACAATGGAAAGTTTAAACTTAGCGGTCAGAATAAAGATGAATTTCCTAATACTCCAATTCTTGAGGCGCCCTCCACTATGAAGTTGTCTTCGGATGTGTTGTCGCGAGCTATTACCAAAACTATATTTGCAACAGGGAATGATGATTTGAGACCTGTTATGTCAGGAGTGTTTTTCCAGTTGGATAGCGATTCTGTTACTTTTGCCGCTACAGATGCACACAAATTAGTTAGATACAGAAGCACTTCCAGCCATGCAAGCTCTTCAGCTTCTTTTATTGTACCCAAAAAACCATTGAATTTGTTGAAAAATCTGGTGGGAAATACCTCTGATGACGTTACAATTGAGTACAGTGAATCGAATGTGCATTTCAAGTTTGATGATTTTAATGTAGTGTGTAGATTAATTGACGGAAAGTATCCGAATTACGATGCAGTTATCCCAAAAACAAACCCAAATAGATTAACTGTAGAAAGACAGTCTCTGTTGAATTCGATGAAGAGGGTGTCTATTTTCTCGAATAAATCTACTCACCAAGTGAGATTGAAAGTGGCAGGTAGCGAACTTGCGATAAGCGCAGAAGACCTTGATTTTGCGAATGCTGCGAATGAAAGACTTACTTGTAGCTACGAAGGAACTGACATGGAAATAGGATTTAACTCGAGATTTTTGATTGAGATGCTCTCAAATTTAGAGTCTGATAATATTCACCTTGAAATGAGTGATCCGTCTAGAGCGGGTATTATTCTACCAAGCGAAACAGACATTGAAGGAGAGGATATTTTGATGCTTGTAATGCCAGTAATGTTGAATAACTAAGGCCTGTTACCAGCTTCAGGTTTCTGTACCGATGAAATTTTTTAATAAGGAATGATCGAAAGGTTGTTCCTTTTTTTATTGAGAAAATTCAACCACAGAATTCGTCAACAACAAAGAGGTTTTTAATGGCTCAATTTTTTTAAACTCCTTCATTTCGTTCTTCTAAGACCAAGCTTAATCCTCATTTTTCAAATATTCAAAGAAAATCTTGTAGTTTTCGTTTAACGTGTTGTTGGTTACGTCACTTTTTTTGAGTTCTTCTTTTTCTTTGATGATCTCCTTCAATTGAGCGTTGTATTCATCAACGTATTCTTCAAAAACAGGATCTACTTTCAGGTTGTATTTGTCTGGCGAATAATATTTTTTTCGGAAATACACAGCCATAATAATTCCCGAAATGGCTCCAAATAAGTGGCCTTCCCAAGATATTCTTTCCTCAATGGGAAAGATACCCCACGCCATACTTCCGTAGGAAAACGCAATAATGAGAGAAGTGGCAATCTGCCTTTTATTCTTGCTAAATACTCCGCTAAAAAACAAGAAATAAGCGAATCCATAAATAACTCCGCTCGCTCCAATATGGTACGATTCTCTGCCTGCTAGCCACACACAAATACCTGAAAACAACCAGATAAAAACAGCGCTGGGAAGAAAGTATTTCTTGTAGGATAAAAGAAATAGCCAGCTCAATACGAATAAGGGAACTGAGTTTCCTACGATATGAGAAAAATCTGAGGTATCGTGAATGAAAGGAGATAACAAGATGCCTTTCGCACCTTCTAAGGTTCGTGGAAATATTCCGTAAGAGGAAAAATGGAGTTCTGGGAATTCGAGATTAAGAAAATGAATTCCCCATAATAGAAAAACCAATACCAAGGGAATACCCATTCCTGTATATATTGATGCTTTTTGTTTCACGAAGTTATCCCCCTTAAATAATTATGCCAAGTTCCATTTTTGAATCATTTGACAGAAAAACTGACAATTCATTACAAAAAACAGCTCCCAACTCGTTAATTGAGAAGGGAGCTAAAAAGGTCCAAATGGTTTTTATATCTATTTAAGTCTTTCTTTGTACTCTCCTGATCTGGTGTCTACTCTTACTTTGTCGCCAATATTGATAAATAAAGGCACTCTTATTTCGGCACCAGTAGTGATAGTAGCAGGTTTTAATGTGTTTGTTGCTGTATCTCCCTTAACTCCCGGTTCTGTGTAAGTGATTTCTGTATCGATGTAGGGCTGGAGCTCACAAGTAAGCGGAGTTTCTTGTTCTGCATCAAATACTATGGTCGCGGAATCTCCATCTACCAAAAACTGAGAGTTATCTATCATTGCTTCTTGCAGCATTATTTGTTCGTACGTGGAAGTATTCATAAAATGATATCCTTGATCATCTTTGTACAAAAACTGATAATTTCTAGTTTCTACTCTTACGTCTTCAATTTTGTGACCTGCCGAAAAAGTATTGTCCAGGGTTCTTCCCGTGGTAAGGCTTTTTAGTTTTGTTCTTACAAAGGCAGGGCCTTTACCAGGTTTTACATGTTGGAATTCAACAATTTTGAATAAGTCGTGCTTGAATCTGATACAAAGTCCGTTTCTGATGTCTGAAGTGTTTGCCATAAATTTGGTTTAATTTCTCTTAAAAATGTTGACCAAGATACTACTATCCGAGTTTTTAAACAAAATAAACTCTGTTGAATCTGTTTGCCAGCTCCCGTAAAGGGAGTCTTTTTGGTTGGTATGAAAGCGAGAGTTATAGAATTCCTGAATTTGAACAAATCTCTCCGAACTGTTTTTATTGAAATAGATGTCAATTTCAGTAGTGGATAATTTCCGGTGTTTCATGTAAATCACAATTTCATTCTCCTCATTTTCTATCTTTTTGGTAGGGTAGCGAAATTGCTTGCCTAGCAAATCGCCAGACAATTCTTGTTCGATGATCTCAAGAGGTTGATTGCTGGTTGGTAATTTAGGAGGACGGCAAGAAACAAGTAGCACGAGAACAGCTACAATTAACAATTTCATTTAACTCAGTTTTGGATTGTTTCTATGTCGGTCTGTGTCTCTGTTCGTTTTTTTCTCGAGGTTCTTCGAAAGGGCTTTTGTTAAGTCGATACCTGTTTGGTTTGCCAAACAAATGATCACAAATAATACATCGGCCAGTTCGTCTCCCAATTCGGATTTTTTTGCCTCTTTTTTGTAGGATTGTTCTCCATATTCTCTCGAAATAACTCGGGCTACTTCACCCACTTCTTCGGTCAAAATTGCCAAGTTTGTTAACTCATTAAAGTAACGAACTCCATGTTTGTTAATCCAGTCGTCTACTGTTTTTTGTGCTTGGTCTAATGTCATGTTTTTTATAAATTACTGTGATGAAGAATAATGGAAGTAGCAATAGCCACGTTCAAAGATTCTGATTGTCCCACTTTTGGAATCGTAATTCGATCCGTGATGTAGTTACTTAGTTCATCAGGAATACCGTGCGATTCACTTCCCATCATAATGATGCAATCCTTTGGAAACCTATAATTCTTGTCCATTTTGGTGCCTTCCATATCAGCGGCAAATACAGGCAAATTGTACGAATCCAGGACAGAGGATATGTCGCGGTAGTGAATGGTGACTTGGGCAATAGATCCTTTGGTGGATTGAACAACTTTTGGGTTGTAACAATCTACAGAATTTGGCGAACAGATTATTTGTTTGATACCAAACCAATCTGCTGTGCGGATAATAGTTCCTAAGTTTCCCGGATCGTTTATCTCGTTCAAGACGAGGGTTATTCCTTCTTGCAGTGAGCTGGTAGAGAATTCTACTTCGGGGATTTTGGCCACAGCTAACACTTTGTTGGGTGAACTTAGCCCACTCATTTGAGACAATTCTTTGTTTGTGACAAGAATGGGAGAGCGTTTACTGGACGGGGAAGTCCAATCTTTGGTGGCAAAAAGAGCTACGATTTCAAGTTGAGAATGAATTAATTCCTCCACATTTTTTTCTCCTTCTACCACGAATTGGCCGGAGAGCATTCGGTGCTTTTTTTGTTTCAGTAATCGAACGTGTTTCAGTTGGTTTTTCGTAATTTCAGGCATTATATTTGGAGCATTTCCATTTTTATATTATAAAAGTAACAGATAATTGTCACATAAGTCTCTCATAGCAGTTTTTATTCTTTCGTTTTTGCTGGGTTCGTGCTTCACGAAAAAGCTAAGTGATACGCAATATTTATTGGATAAAAACAGAATAATAACCAACAGCGATAAGGTCGACAAGGATGACTTGAAATCTGTGATCAAACAGAGACCCAATAGAAAAATATTTTCTGTTCTTAAATTCCATTTGTTGCTTCATAATTCGATGGACTCTGCGAAGGTTGCGCAAAGAGAAGAACGGAAATTGGAGCGAAAAAACATACGAATCGATAGAAAAAATGAACGAAGAATCAAGAAAAATAAACCGCTGATAAAGAGAAAAACCAGCGAAAACTTTGATTCCTTTGGCGAGAAAATATTGTATTCAATTGGAGAGGCTCCTGTTGTTTTGAGTGAATCTATGACCCGAAAAACGGCCGATCAATTACACATTTACCTGATCCGAAAAGGTTTTTTTGCAAATTCGGTGAAAGATTCCATTCAGTACATCGACAAGAAATATTGGGGCCTCCAAAAACAGAGAGCCATAGTTAGCTACGTGGTAAAGGTGGAGGATCCTTTCCAGATAAAATCAATACAGACTTCAACGGAAGATTCGCTACTTTTGAGTTACATCAAAAAACTGGAAGCGACCTCAAAACTGAAAGTAGGAACCATATTTGATGTAGATAAATTGGATGACGAAAGGGAACGTTTGGCTACCTATTTGCAGAATAATGGATTCTATTTGTTCAATAAAAATTACATTAAATTTTATGTTGATAGTAGTGGCTCTAATGGAAATTGGGTGGATATTACTTTACAGATAGATTTGTACAAGGAGAAATTAATTAAATCTGATTCGATTGCAGCCTCTCCCCATAAAGTGTTTCGAATTGGAGCAGTAAAGTTCAACTATGTTCAGAGTCCATTTAGTAGTGAAATCACAAATTTTTCCTTTAAGAACATAGACTATTCCGTTCAAGGAAAAAATGACATCAACGCTAATTTGTTTTACTCCTGTTTGTTTCTTAAGCCAGGAGATGTGTATAGCAAACAAAGACAGCAGCAAACTTTCCGAAAACTAACTTCTTTGGGAGTGTTTCAGACAGTAAATATTGTGACAGAACAAGACACAACTGATGGCAAACAAGAGCTAGTGATGACTGTTTTGCTGCAAGGGGCTAAACGCAAAGATGCGAGAGTCGAATGGAACGGAACCACTTCTGGTAGTAATTTCGGAATTGAGGGTTCATTGCTTTTCAATCACAACAATGTTTTTCGAGGGGCCGAAGTTTTTCATGTTGGTCTTTCTGGTTCTTTGGAATCACAACCTCTTTTTGTAAATGATAACACGGCAGATAACAGCAATATACCAATAGATTTTCAATCTTTTTCGAACATATCTTCAGCTTTCAATACCATTGAATTTGGACCAGAGGTTTCCTTAACGATTCCAAAACTCTTGTTTTTTTCAACGTATAAATATAGAACTGTAAGTAACACAAAGACAGTGATTTCGGCTTCTTTGAATTACCAGCGAAGACTGAACGTAACCCAGCTCGACTTTGAAAGAGGAATCCAAGAATTATCGTACGGATATTCATGGAACGTTAAGGATAAATTCTCACATCTCCTCGAGCCAATAGCCTTTAGTGCGGTTGAGGTGGTAAAGTCACAAGAGTTCGAAAATAGAATTAGCAGTTTGAATGACAAACTACTTGCCGCAAGTTTTCAAAATCACATTATCTCGGCTACTCGATATCGATTTGTGTACAATTCACCCTCTGCCAAATCGAAAAAACGTCTTTCGATGTATTATGATGGTTCTGTGGAGAGTGCCGGGAATCTGCTCAATGCATTTTACACGCTCACAAATCAAGAGAAAGATCCGGCTATAGATGCCTACAAAATTTTGGGAATTCAGTTTGCTCAGTACCTCAAAACTCAACACGACTTAAGAGTATACAATCGCATCAATGAAAAAAGCAGTTTGGTGTTCAGGATGCTCGGAGGCGTGGGAGTACCCATGCAGAATCTCAGCGCTGCGTTGCCGTTTGAAAAGAGTTTTTTTGCGGGAGGAACGGACAAAACTAGATCTTGGAAAGCTCGATCGCTAGGGCCTGGGTCTTTTCGAGATTCGGCAGTGGTTTTTGATAAAATAGGAGAGATTTTAATAGAGGGAAACCTCGAGTATCGATTTGATTTATTGGGTTTTTTGGATGGAGCACTGTTTGTTGATGCCGGTAATATTTGGTTGATGAATGAGGATTCTCTCAGGCCCGGGGCTGATTTTAAAGTGAATAGATTTGTGAATGAAATCGCTATCGGTGCTGGATTTGGAATACGTGTGGATTTGAGCTTTTTTCTCATCAGATTGGATATTGCTTATCCTCTTAAGAACCCAAGTCTTGCGGTAGGGGAGAGATGGTTTTTTCAGCCAAAAGAAGAGTACAAATCGTTTGTCAATTCCCTAAGTAATACCTCGAACCTTCCTGGGCTGTATACTCCACAAATTAATATTGGAATCGGATACCCATTCTAATGGTCAAAAAAAAACCTCTTTGATTAATCAAAGAGGTTTTTAGTTTTATCTAGTAAGATTAAAACTCTGCATTTTTTGGCGCCCGAGGGAAAGGAATCACATCTCTGATGTTGGTCATTCCCGTTACAAACATGACGAGTCTCTCAAATCCTAACCCAAATCCAGAATGTACGCACGTTCCAAACTTCCTTGTCTCGAGGTACCACCATACGTGTTCTTCAGGAATATTGAATGCTTTGCATTTTTCTTTTAATACATCGAGTCTTTCTTCTCGTTGCGATCCTCCAATAATTTCACCGATACCAGGGAATAAAATATCCATTGCAGCTACCGTTTTTCCATCCTCGTTCTGACGCATGTAAAACGCCTTGAAGCTTGCTGGGTAATCCGAAATAACCACAGGTTTTTTAAAGTGTTTCTCTACCAGGTATCGTTCGTGTTCCGTTTGTAAATCGCTTCCCCACTCTGGCAAGTAATTGAATTTTTTCTTTTTGTAAGGCTTTGAGTTTTCTAGGATTTTAATTGCTTCGGTGTACGTAATTCGTTCAAAGTTATTGGCCGTTACAAACCTTAGTCTATCAATCAGATTGAGTTCATTTCTTTCTATTTGCGGCTTTAGCTTGTCTTCAGCAATCTCTCTCTCGTTAAGAAACTCTAGGTCATCCATACAGTTGTCTAGGGCATATTGAGCCAAGTGTTGAAGAAAATCTTCGGCTAAATTCATGTTGTCTATGAGGTCAGCAAATGCTACCTCAGGCTCAATCATCCAGAATTCTGCCAGGTGTCTGGTTGTATTAGAATTTTCTGCTCTAAAAGTAGGGCCAAACGTATACACTTTACCAAGCGCCAGCGCCCCAAGTTCAGCTTCCAACTGTCCTGAAACAGTTAGATTCGTTTCTTTCCCAAAAAAATCTTTGGAAGTATCTGTTTTGTTGTCTTCTCCTTTCGGAATGTTGTCCAAATCCAGCGTAGTAACTCTAAACATTTCTCCAGCTCCTTCCGCATCACTTCCGGTAATTATTGGAGTGTGCATTTGGTAAAAACCTTTGTTGTGAAAATATTGATGAATAGCGAAAGACATGGCATGTCTCAGTCTGAATACAGCACCAAACGTATTGGTTCTCATTCTAAGATGTGCTTTTTCTCTCAAAAACTCCAACGAGTGTTTTTTTGGCTGCAAAGGATATTCTTCTGGATTTGCCTCTCCCAAGATTTCGAATTCGTTGACTTGGATCTCTACTTTTTGCCCTTTTCCTTGAGATTCTACTAAAGTCCCTGAAACTTGTACAGCTGCCCCAGTATTAATTTTTTTTAATTTTGCCTCTTCTATTTCTTCAAACTCTACTACTGCTTGAATATTGTGAATGGTGGAGCCATCATTTAAGGCAATAAATCGATTGCTTCTGAACGTTCTTACCCACCCACAAATGGTTACTTTTTCCCCTATTAAGGAGGAAATGGTCAGTGCTTCTTTTACTGTTGTTGTTTTCACAGAAATAGTTCTTTTTTGGATTAGAAAACAAAGATAAAGGGATAAATGTAAATAGGTTTGGAAATTGGAAATAAATTTGGAAGTGAAAATCAGGAAATGGAGTGTAATTCTCGATTTTCTGCAATATCTTTAGAAGATATTTAGTTATCTGAACAAGTAAATCTTTAGTGCTATGAAAAAAATAATAATCTTCTTCTCATTTTGCCTCTTTATGGGAGTCTCTTTTTCACAAAATGGAAAGTTTATTCAGTTTAAGCTGTACAAAAATATTGAGTTTGAATTAGGACAAACTGCCGGAACCCGAACGATTGAATTAGGTGTTTTTTCGCCTGCTATTGCATGGGGGAAGGGAGAGAATTTTCACGAAATTCAACTCTTATCAATTAATTTTTTTAGCCGTAGTCAGGCAAGAAACTACAGTGCAGGGGCCGAGTATACTTTCAATTACAGAATGAGTGATGAAGGTGTGAGTAAATTTCAGTTTTTTGTAGGCGGAGGTGTTGGTGGGAGCTTTCAGAGCAATTACTCTGAAATCTTTCGAAATTCGGCACAAGGATTTTCCTCTTCAGGAAAGTACTTGAGATTTCATGGAATTGTAATTCCTCGAGTGACCTACGAAATCAGAAGTAATATTCTTCTTGATGTAAGTTTGCCTTATAAGTTTTGTTCCTATAAGAATATTCGTACTAACGAGCAAGATCCTACAATCCCAGTAAATCAACAAACTTCTGCGTTCAATGAATTTGAGGCTCTCCCCCGAGCACTTTCGCTAAAAATTGGAGCTACTGTGAGGTTTTAAAAGTTGTTAAAATTGTTAAAATCCTTGGTTGACTGCTTGTCGTGCATTAGTTTTATATAATGTTGAGAAAGAAAATGAGTTTACAAAGAAAATATGTTGTCATTATTGGAATGTTGATGGTGTTTTCTTGTGCATATTCCCAGCAAAAGGAGGATGTTTCGCCCACATTTAGAGCAGTAAAAATGTTTACTCACTCAGACTTTAAATTCTTAAAGAATTCTTCCAACTTTATTAGTCTTTTGCGCACTTTTTCACCAACCATAACGTGGGGAAAAGAATTTGGGAATTTCCATGAAATTGGAGTTCAAGATATAAATATTCAACTGAGCGATTATCGAAAGAACTACAGAGGTGTAGTTGATTACAGCTACAATGCTAGAATTACAAAAGGGCTGAATCCGGATAAAAAGCTAAAATTTTATGCCGGTGTTGGAACACAGTTTAGTTTACAATATGATATAAATCCTGCTTATTCCAGCAACAGTTTCTCGAATAAGAGTGGAGTCCAATCTTTTAGGTTGCAATTTATTCCAAGATTTACTTTTCAGTTAAGTAAAAACATTCTACTAGACGTACACATTCCCTATGGATTGTATTCTGCATCCAGATTCTCTTACACGACCGAAGATCCAAGTTTGAGTACAGACGATCGCAAAAAGGTGTTCTCTAATTCAACAACTTTTCCCAACGAATTTACTGTGAGAGTAGGAGTAGCAATCAAATTTTAACTCGTTCGAATCACCTCGCGGTACAAATACTTCTTCTGAGAAGACTCATAGGGTCTATAGATGTAATAGACGTACCCATTTTCAACTTTCACATTTTCTACATACTTGTTCGCCAGCTTAAAAGAAACGTAGGTTGATCCGTTGCTTAAGTTTACTGGTTTTAAGTAGTAAAACCCATTTTTTAGAAATAATACATACAATTTGTGTTCTTCCTTGTCCTTGATCAAAGGTTGTTCCCAGTTTTTCTTTTCTTTTTGTTTGTGATAGTAGATTGGAATAGAGTCAATTTTATTGAAATTTTGATCTATTTTGTACAAGTAATCCGAATAATGGTCAAAAATAAGAGTGGTATCCTTATTTACAAATAAAGGCGCATAGAGAGGTTCGTAATAGATACTTTGAGTAAAATTTGCTGCACCTATCCAAATTTCTTTGTCTATTCCTGTAATCAATTCTTGTCTGTATGCCCAAAGTTTTTCTTTGTTTGGAGCGTATTTGTATTCAGCTCTGTACAAATCCATCATAAATTCATTCTTAACTCGATGAATGGTTTTGGTTGCGGTGTCACGGAGTTCTTGAGAATAGTAGTTGAAAGCAGGGTAATTTGGATTATAATCGGAGTACAAAAAATGGTGCGCAGTAGTGTCAATAATCCGCGCTGTGAATTTGTAAAAATCGTCTTTGTTTACGGGTCTTAGTCTAAATTCGTTTTGAAAAATGGATATTGTATACACGCTGTATTCGGTGATGAGGTATAATCTGTTTTCAAAATCCTTGAAAAGACGTTTGGGTTTGCTCGGTGTTTTTGTTTCCGAGATAAGTTCATTGTTTTTGGAGGCCAATTGAAGATATCCATCCTTTTTTAGCGACTTGTCGTAAGCGAGCAACACAAGGTGATTTTCAATAAATTCATAGTCAGCAATACTGGTTGTTTCACTCCCAAAAACAGTTTCTGGTTTCTCTTTGGCATAAATTATTTTTTCTTTCAAAGTGTTCACTTGCAGAGAAATATTCTGAACAATTTGATCCTTATCGAAATCTTGTTTGGATAAGTATATCCTGGCGGTTCGGTATCCTACGTGTCGAAAAATCAATTGAGTCTTGGTGTTCATTTCTAACTTCAAGGAATACATTCCCTCAGAATTGGACCGAGTGGTCGATTTGGGGTTGTTGCTCGCGTAAATATACACGTCTTCTATTGGCTCACCTTGTTCGTTGGTTACCTTTCCAGAAATTACTTTGGTGACCTGGTTCCAGCTTGGTGGGGAAAAAAGAAGAATAAAAATGGCAGTTTGTAAAATTGTTCTCATCCTTTGAATTTATTAATAAGATGCAAATCAAAAAATATTCCATAAAAAAAGTGCTTATGAAGAATAAGCACTTTTCACCATTGCATGTAAACGATTAAAATGTTTCAATCCATCCCCATTTATCTTCCTCTTGCCCTCTTTTTAATCGAGTAAGAAAGTGCAGTACTTTATTGGAAATTTTTCTTTCTGATATTGCGGGTAGTGTGTAGTCCTTTCCTTCGTAACCAATGGTTTGGATTTGAGCAATAGTTGCCGCAGTACCTGCACCAAAGGCCTCTTGAAGCGTTCCGATTTCCATTGCTTCAATAATTTCAGAAACTTCAATTTTTCTCTCTTCTACCTCAATTCCCCAGCTTCTCACAATTTCTAATACACTTCTTCTAGTGATTCCAGGCAGAATAGTTCCGCTAAGGTCGGGAGTAATTAATTTTCCATTAATGACGAACATTACGTTCATCGTTCCAGATTCTTCAATGTATTTGTGTTCTTTGCTATCCGTCCAAAGTAATTGGTGGTAGCCATCAGCTTTCGCCAATTTTGCTGGATACAAAGAGGCCGCATAGTTTCCTGCTGCTTTCGCTTCTCCAACACCTCCATTTGCTGCTCTAGTGTAGTGAGATTCAATTTTTACCTTCAGTGGTTCTGTGTAATAACTTCCTACGGGGCATCCAAATATGATAAATTTATAGGTTTCAGAGGGTCGAATTCCTACGTACTCATCTGTAGCGAACATGAAAGGTCTTAGGTATAATGAATTTGAATCATTGTCTGGAATCCATTTTTCATCCAGTTTTAATAACTGCTCTAGTGCATCCATTACCAATGCATTTGGGATATTTGGCATACACATCCTGTCGGCAGACTTATTTAATCTTTCAAAATTGTCCTTTGCCCTAAATGTGTAGATTTTATCCTCTTTTCTGTAGGCTTTCATTCCCTCAAAAATAGATTGTCCGTAATGCAATGAAGACATGGCAGGACTAAAATTCAGATTTTGAAAAGGGATTATCTCAAAATTTCTCCACTCTCCATTCGAGTAGTCCATAGAAAACATGTGGTCAGAAAATACTTTTCCAAAAGGAATGTTCTCAAAATCAACCTCATTGATTCTTGTATTAGTCGTTTTTGTAATTTTTATAGTTGAAATATTAGTTCCCATAATGGTTTCAAAAATTCTTTATTACTTAGTTCGTACTTCTAAGTAGTTATTTGCAATACGATTCTCCTCTAAAACTCCTTTATTATGATCTGTCGTATAATGGCACAAAGATACTCTTTTTTTGAGTTAATTAAAATACATTTGGTACTTTCGTTTTACCAAAAAGCAAAAAATCAGTTAATTTTGTGCTGACAATCAGGAGGTGTTCTTCCTGAGTTCAAAAAAACCTTAAAAATATAATTACACTATGAAAGGATATGTATTTCCGGGACAAGGAGCCCAATTTGTAGGAATGGGAAAGGAGCTTTACGATAATTCCGAATTGGGAAAAGAGTTATTTGAAAAGGCTAATGAAATTTTGGGATACCGAATCACAGACATTATGTTTGAAGGAACCTCTGAAGAATTGCAGCAGACAAAAGTAACTCAACCTGCAATTTTCTTACACTCAACAATTCTAGCTAAAGTGGCAGGCGATTCTTTTAGGCCCGAGATGGTTGCGGGGCATTCTTTAGGAGAGTTTTCGGCATTGGTAGCGTCAGAGGCTTTGTCCTTTGAAGAAGGCTTGAAATTAGTATACACCAGAGCAATTGCAATGCAAAAAGCATGTGAGAAACAACCTTCGACTATGGCTGCTGTGCTCGGACTAGACGACAATATTGTGGAGGAAGTTTGTGCCAATATTGAAGGAGTTGTGGTAGCTGCCAATTACAATTGTCCTGGTCAGTTGGTTATTTCGGGAGAGTTTGAGGCCATTGATAAAGCGTGTGAGATATTAAAGGAAAAAGGAGCGAGAAGAGCACTAAAATTACCAGTAGGTGGTGCGTTTCACTCACCACTAATGTCGCCAGCCAAAGAAGAGTTGCAAGCAGGTATTGAAGCTGCTGTGATAAAAGCCCCAATTTGCCCTATTTACCAGAATGTTACTGCAAAAGCAGAGACGGAACCGGCTGTGATAAAAGAAAATTTGATTAATCAACTGACAGGAGCTGTGAGGTGGACCCAAACTATGCACAACATGATCGATAATGGATTGTCTGAGGTAGTTGAGGTAGGCCCAGGTAAAGTATTGCAAGGGTTATTTAAGAAAGTAGACCGTCAGTTACCTTCGGTAAGTCTTGAAATGCAGTAGATTATTGCTTTTTCTTAATCCAATTGGGCACCGTGCTGAAATAACTATTGCTGTAAATTACAGATTCTTCCAATTCTAATTTTACCCTTAATTCCACGCTATCGTTTCCTTCGTAGATTGGAATTTTGGTAAACACAAATTGCTTGGGTTTGATTTGATAATAAAAATCCCCAAGCTTTTCTTTTGTTCGTTTTTCGATATCAATCCATGTTTTGTTCTTCGTTTTCATTTGTTGGATCAACACCGCGCATCCTCTGTGAACCGGAAGTGACATTGTTTTTAATGTAGCTATATTTTCAATTATTACCGGAAAAGCCTTCACAAATCTTTCTTTCCGCCCCTTTCTTTGTGTTACATTCATTTTTGTAGTTATACTATCAAGCACATGGATTTTAAGTTTGTGAGAGTTTCCTTGCAAGAAATCGGCTTTCTGAGAATTTCGATTTTCTTTAAGACTCAAAAAAGGATCGAAAATTTTGTTGTAGCTAAAAGGGATAGAAACGGTCGTTCTTGGGTTTAGTTTGTTTTCTTCTTTTCTGTCGATGTCCATTTTGTGATATAATTCAAACGGGATGGAAGATTTTTCATTCTTACACATCACAAGCAGCAAAAGGGCAATCGAATAAAGGAGGTAGCGGAGAATCTTCATAAGGTCAGAGTGAATATGAAATGAGCGTTGTAAAAAAACCAACTACTAAGATAGCGCCAAAGATATACAAAATTGCTCCTTTTTTATGCCGGAAAAATTTAGCTGTAATTATAGTTCCCAAAGGAATGGATATAAATGAAGCAGTGAGAATAGCTAAGCCAAAAATACCCAGACTGTTTTTTGTCCTGATGATTAATTTATTCTTTTTGGTAAATACTTTTTTCTTTATTCCTTTTTTTGCCCATCTGGCTTGAGTGAGGTTAATCAGGTAAACCGAAAGGTAATAACAAATTCCTGCTCCGGTCATTGCTCCAGAAACACAAACTAAATAGGTGATAATAAAATGATTCCCTTCTATAAGTCGTGCAGTTGCGGGCGCAAAAAGAAATTTGATCATTGACCAAAAGAAAATACCAATATAGGGAAGTAACATGTTTTATAATTTAGGTCCGTAGGTTAGATCACCGGCATCTCCCAAACCAGGAACTATATAGGATTTATCGTTCAAGTGAGAGTCTATTTCTCCGATCCAAAAATCGGTATTTTCTGGAAAGAAGTTTTGGGTTGCTGCCAAGCCCTCGGGCGATGAAACTACAGATAATATATGTACTTTTTTGGGAACTCCATTTTTAATGGCAGCCTTGTAAGCCAAAATCATAGAGGCACCTGTGGCGAGCATGGGATCGCACAAAATAAGAGTTTTTCCCTCTAGAGAAGGGCTTGACAAATATTCAATTTCAACCTCAAATTCTGTTTCATTCGTATGTTTTCGAAAAGCAGAAATGAAACAACTTTCGGCTTTGTCAAAATAGTTTAAAACTCCCTGATGCAACGGCAATCCTGCTCGTAAAATAGTAGCAATTACTGGCTGATTTGCCGGGCTAAAGACACTTTTTTGTCCAAGTGGAGTAGAAATGTTTTCTTCCGTATAATCCAGAGTTTTACTCAGTTCGTAGGCCATTATTTCGCCAATTCGCTCGATGTTTGTTCTAAATCGCATTGAGTCATTCTGAATCTCAATATCTCTCAATTCTCTCAGAAAAGAATGTAAAATGGAGTTAGTTTTGATAAATTCAGTTGTCATTGCGTCAAAGTGGTTTGTGACTCGTTGTCAGCAGTTTTTTCATCCTTAGTTCTGGTAGGAATAATATGTAAGTCTCTCTGCGGAAAAGGAATTGTTATTCCGTTGTCTCTAAATGCCTTGTCAATCATAAAACGCAGGTCGCTCTTTAAAATTTCGATTCTAAAAATTTCTGAGGTCCAGAAGTACAGTTCAAAGATGAGTGCCGAATCTCCAAAGTCCTTGAAGCCAACAAATCCTTTTCTATTTTTACTAACCAAGGAGTGTGTTTCTAAACAACTCATTAATAAATTTGCTACAAGTTTTGTGTCACTTCCATAGGTAACCCCTACCTCAATCTTAAACCTCATGATATTGTTGTTGTGGCTCCAGTTTGTTACGTTTTCCGTAATGAACTTCTTGTTGGGCATAATAATCGTATAATCATCTCGCGTAATGAGGGTTGTGTTTCTTAGTGTTATTTTTTCCACTTTTCCTATTGTATTGTCTACTTCTATAATGTCATTTGACTTTATAGTTCCATCAAAAAGGATGATAACCCCGGAGATGAAATCGGTAAACAAACTCTGAAGGCCAAAAGAAATAACAACCAAAATAGCACTGGCACTAACGATGATGCTGGTTAGGTCTACTTTTAGGAATTTTAAACAAACCAAAAACGCAAGGAAAGACATAATGTACTTTTGTATCTGAACAAAAGAATCGATTCTTCCCTTACTATCGGGGTTTTTGTCCATAAACTTGTGAGTGATTGCTTTTAGTAATTTTGTAATACCGAAAGCAATCGCAATAGTTAGGAGAATAAAAAAGAGAGCTTTTACCCGAATGACTTTCTCTTCAGGCTCTCCGTAGGTAAATAATATTTCGTTGAAAAAATTTAGCAAGTCTATTAGTTTTTATGTTAGACAAAAATAACTATTAAATATTGGACTGTGAATTAATACTCTCAAAAATGAATGAGTTCTCCAGAATATGTCTTTTGCTCACAGGTTCTGAAGAAAGGATAATCATATCGCTACTTTTATAAAGCAAAAAAGCCATTAATATTGCTATTAATGGCTTGTCTTTTTGCTCCCCCTCAAGGACTCGAACCTTGGACCTATTGATTAACAGTCAACCGCTCTAACCAGCTGAGCTAAGGGGGAATTTTATTCTGGTTTTATCCGGTTTTTTCAAAACGGAGTGCAATATTAAGGGAAAGTTTCTAATTAAACAATATATTTGTAAAAAAAAGTTGGAAAACAATTTTTTAAACATGTAAATCACTCAAAATCATAACATTTAAAACATAAAACAAAAACACACAAAACTGAATGAATTTATTATCCATTGGTACCGTAGCATTTGATGCATTAGAAACCCCTTTTGGGAAAAGAGATAAAATTGTAGGAGGGTCTTGTACCTACATTGCTTTATCAGCCTCATATTTTTTGAATAAGTCAGGAATAGTGTCTGTAGTAGGAGATGATTTTCCTCAAGAAATGATCGATAAGCTAGAGTCAAGAAACATTGATTTAGAAGGTTTGCAGATTAAGAAAGGAGAAAAGACTTTCTTTTGGTCTGGAAGGTATCACAACGACATGAATACCAGAGATACTCTTGATACACAGCTTAATGTTCTTGAAAATTTTGACCCAATTATTCCTGAATCCCAGAAAAATTCTGAGTATGTAATGCTGGGGAATTTAGTTCCGGCTATTCAAAATCAGGTTTTGGATAGACTAGGAGAAAAGCCAAAATTTACTATGCTTGATACCATGAATTTGTGGATGGAAGTAGCCTTGGATGATCTTAAAAAAGTAATCGCTCGAGTCGATTTATTGACCATTAATGATGAGGAAGCTAGATTGTTATCTGGAGAATATTCTCTAAGAAAGGCGGCAAAAGTAATCTTGTCGATGGGACCAAAGTTCTTGATAATAAAGAAAGGAGAACACGGAGCTCTTTTATTTGGAGAAGATGAAATCTTCTATGCGCCAGCGTTACCACTCGAAGAAGTATTTGACCCTACCGGAGCGGGAGATACGTTTGCAGGAGGATTTATCGGTTATTTGGCAAGTACAGACGATACGTCATTTGAAAATATGAAAAGAGCTGTAATCGTTGGTTCTGCTATGGCATCTTTTTGTGTTGAGAAGTTTGGGTCTGAGAGAATAGAGAACCTTTCTTTGGAAGAAATTAACTCAAGAGTTGATGAGTTCAAAAAGTTGACCGACTTCAATCTAAATTTAGCGTTGAAATAGAAGTGAATCTAATTTTAGATATAGGAAATACTGTAATGAAGTTTGCTCTTTTTCAAGGGCAAACTTTGTTAGTTAAAGGGGCAGGAGATTGGCAAGATTTAGCCCAGTTTATTGATGGGAAGGTATTGACCGGTTGTTTGGTAAGTTCTGTAACAAACGAAAGTCTGAATGAACTCACTTCCCTTGTGCCATGCGATATAACCGAGCTAACTTACAAGATCTCTATTCCTATTGTTAACTCTTACACGACTCCTTCTACCCTGGGAAACGATAGATTGGCCAATGCAGTAGGAGGCCATTTTCTTCGACCAGATGAAAATACACTAGTTGTAGATTGTGGGACGTGTATAAAATTTGATTTTGTCTCTAACCAAGGAAAGTATTTGGGCGGTAGTATTTCTCCGGGTTTACTTATGCGCTTCAAAGCATTGAATGAGTTTACAGGCTTGTTGCCACTCTTGGAACCTTCATTACATCCCAAATTAATTGGCGATTCAACTTACTCGGCAATCAATTCGGGAGTGGTAAATGGGGCGGTAGCCGAAATTGATGGGTTGATTGCTAATTACCAGTCAGTTTATGAAAATTTAACAGTTATTTTAACCGGTGGAGATGCATCTTTCTTTGATAAGGAATTAAAAAGTAACATATTTGTAGAACCAAATCTAACACTGATAGGACTAAATGAAATACTTCGTCACAATATCTCTCACTAGAATCATTGCACTAGGCTTCGCAGTGTGCTGTTTTTTCAACTTACAAGCACAAGAAACGGGAATATCTCCCTATTCGCGAATTGGACTAGGCGACTTGAATTTGTACCACTCGCCAGGATACGCCTCAATGGCTGGAGCTTCGGTGTCTTTGTCCGATTTTAATATGGTGAATAATTCTAATCCAGCCTCTTTGTCTTCGCTTTCTCCTCACATGCCAGTATTTGAACTTAGCGGAATCTCACAGTTTTTGAAATTAACCTCAGAGAATTCTTCGGCTAATTTGAATTCTACAAACTTTACTCGCATGAGTATTGCCTTGCCTGTAAACCATAAATTGGGATTGGCATTGGGTATCAAACCTTTTACTATCTCTGGTTACAATATCACAACTATAAACAGCGAACCTTCTATTGGTAATGTTACTTATTTATACCAAGGAAAAGGAGGAGTTAATAACCTGTTTTTGTCGGGAGGATACTCCCTGATACAATCAGATTCAATGAGTTTGTCTTTCGGTGCAAGTGTCAATTTTTTGTTTGGGAATATTGACAAAACTAGAAGAGTAGAGTTCCTGGACGATGCTACAGCTCTTAATTCTAAATTGACGCAAAAAACAAGTTACTCTGGAGTGGATTTTCAATTGGGCCTTTTGTTCATGCAACGAGTGTCACAATCTATCAAATATTCTCTCGGAGTCTCCTATTCTTTAGGTACAAATTTGAATGCGACACGTGAAGATTTTTTTGGAACCTATACCAACTTTTCTTCCGTGGAAGTGATTCAAGATACCCTTCAGTATTTTTCTGAAAATAAGGGAAAAGTGGTAGTTCCCTCCTCTTTGTCTCTGGGTGGATCCGTTAATTTCAATAACAATTTGGATATTGCGGTTCAATACAACAGACAAGACTGGGCTAGTTATGAAGAAATCTTTGATCAAAATAGTGTAACGGATACACTGGCTATAAGTTCCTCATTGGCAGTTGGTATAAGATATAGACCAACGGATGTTTTTTCAACGGCAAAATTTCACGAAAGAATTGAATACCGCGCTGGGTTCAGAACAGGAAACTCCTCTTTACAATTTGATAACAATCAGTTGACAGAGTTTGGCACGAGTTTTGGTTTAGGCATACCGCTTAGAAAAAGCGCCACCTCAAAGAATGAGTTTAGATCTCTTTCGATGTTCAACTTAGGGGTTGAAATGGGAAGAAGAGGAAATAGTGAAAATGGTTTAATTCAAGAAAACTTTACCACTGTTTACTTTGGAATATCCATTATGCCTCAAGTTCAAAATAGGTGGTTCGTAAAAAGAAAATTTAAATGAGAAAACATAACACAATGAAACGGATAGTAGTAACAGCCTTTATTTCAATATCATCACTCTCTTTGTTTGCCCAAACGGGAAATTTAGGAGATAATCCAGAAGAATGTAAAAAGAATCTTTCTTTGTATACGGACTATTTGACACAAAAAGTCTATAAAGATGCTTACAAGTTTTGGGTAGAAGCCGTTAAAGTATGTCCCGAGTACAACGCAAATTTGTACGACAATGGAATTTACATCATGAACAAGTTGAAGAAAGGGGCTAGTGCAGAGAGACAAAAGTCTTTGTCAGATTCTATCATCTGGGCCTACGAACAAAGCATTTCTTTGTTTGGTGATAATCCAAAGATTAACGAAAATTATGGTGCTGATTTGATTAAGATGGGTAAGATTTCAAAAGGAGTTGAGGTAATGAAAAAATCGATTGATTCTGCCAATAATGGACAAACAAGGGCTAGTTCGATTTACTATTACTCAAATGCATTAGCTGTTCTTAAGAACAAAGAAAAAATGGATTGTGAAGTGCTTGTGAATGAATACGACAGATTATCTACGATCATTAGTATGAATGAAGGACAAAAGGGATATGACAAGGCGCAAGATGCGGTAGATAAATTTTTAGGCCCCTGTTTAACCTGTGATAAATTACTTCCAGTAATCGAGAAAAAATTCGAACAAGCAAAAACGGATGATAACTTAAGATCAAAGGTGTTGAACACGCTCAAAAAGAGAGAGTGTACGGATAATGAAATGTTCAAAACACTCATCGTAATTGATGTAGAAAATAATCCGAGTGCAGAGGGATACGAAGGTTTAGCACAATTGTATTTGCAGGAAGGAAGCAACTCTAAAGCCATTACCTACTATGATAAGGCAATCGATATGACGGAGGATGCTGCCAAAAAAGAATCCATGTTGATTAATACTGCGAAAATTTTACTAAACAAAGGAAATAGAAGTAAGGCAGGAGATTATGCAAATCAAGCATTAAAACTAAACAGTAGCAACGGAGATGCGTATCTAATCAAGGCTTCTATCATTGCCTCTTCGGCTTGTGGAACATCAAGGTTTGATGACCAAGCGATAAACTGGGCTGCTTATGACATGGCAGCCAAGGCAAAGTCTTTAGATTCTAGTGTAGCTTCGCAAGCATCAAAAGATATGTCGCGATATCAAGCAAGATTCCCTGAAAAAGGAGATGTGTTTGCTCAAGGCCTGCAAATTGGACAAGCCTACAAAACATGTAACGGATACTCCACCACAGTGAAATAAAATAAAACAACTAAGAATGTAACCGCCTTCGAGAAATCGAAGGCGGTTTTTTATGCATATTAGTTTTGTTTATTTAGCTTTGAATATCAAATCGTCTATATTTATCGTTTATCATAAAACTCAATTGAAGAAATGTATGAGAAAGTATCAATACGTGGCAATTTTTTCCTTGGTAGGAATCTTCACTTTTTTTCGTTGCCAAGGCAGTGATTTGGAAAAAATGAGGTCAATTCAGCAAGAGTCGCTGCCCGATGAGATTTCAACTAACGTAAAACTTACTTATTCAGATTCTGGAAGAGTTAAGAGAATTTTACAGGCACCCTTGATACATAAATTTACCACAGACACTACTTACACTGTTTTTCCCAAAGGAGTACGAGCTCAGTTTTTTAATTCGAAAGGAGAGCAAGTGACAGAGCTTACTTGTGGCTATGGACTTACGGGAGCTAACAATGAGTCGCTAATTTTTAGAAAGAACGTTAAAATCACCAACGACAAAAAAGAAACCTTGCTTTCAGAAGAGATATATTTGAAAGAAAACTACATCTACTCAGATAGCACCGTGTACATCGTGACACCAACACTTACATTAAGGGGAACATGTCTCAAGGCACCAAGAGATTTTTCGTCCTACACTCTTTCTAACCCCGTGGGAGTTGCGCGAACTGAAGCCCTCAAATCCATTAAAAATGACCAATAAAAAAAGCCTACTGACTGCAGTAGGCTTTTTTTATTGGGTAAAACATTGAGTGCTTATCCGTGAATTATTTTATAAATGTCTTTGTAGGCAGGTGTATACTTTCTCAAGTAATCTTCGTTTTCTCCATAGAAATATGGTTTTCCAATCTCAATGATTGCTTTTGCTTCGTCCACTTTCTTTTTGTCATTTAAGTAATCAGCATATTCTGTTAGAGCTAGTCTCAAAAACACTTGCTCCATTTCCGTCATTTCATCAAAAGGTTTGATAGGTTTCATTGGTCCGCCAAAAATTTCTTCGATTTTTTTGTTCTTCTTTGCCAATTCTTTGTCTGATAATTCTTCTTCTTTCGGCATTTCGTCTCGAGTGGGTGCTAATCTTTCGATTTCTGGCATGATAACCTTCAGCATCCTTTTTCCCTCAGTGGTATTTTTTACTTTTAGTTCCAATACGGCAGCAAGTAAATAAGCTCCCTTGTCGTCTGGGTCCATTTTATGTATTTTAGACATTAACCCTAAGGACTTTTTGGCAGATTTATACGCTTTCGCCTTTCTGTCCTCCAACATGTAGTTTTCTACCTCTTCGGCAACTAACTTTTTAAGCTCTTCAAAGTGAGTAAGGTAATCGTCATAATACTGACCTGCTTTGTCCTTTTTTCTGTATTTCCCAGCGTAGCTTAAGGCATCATTAAACGCCTTTTTGAATTCTTCTACTCCCTCGTTTGTTTGTGAAATCCTCAAACAAGACATGGAGGCATAGACATAGATTTCAGGATTGTCTTTAAATTTAGAATTCGAAGAAAATTTGATCGCATCGTGAGCACAATCCTGGTATTTTTCTTCTCCGTACATGTCTCTCAGTTTTTCGACTATTTTGTCGTCCCTTTGAGCCATCGAATTTCCGATTGTTAATAGCGAGATCCCTAAAAATAATAATGTCTTTTTCATCTTGTTAATTTTAATAGTAATTTTGCATCTGAGAATCCAATTATAATGCCAAAAAAGGACTTCCTCAATTGCGAGGTCAATAATAACAAATTTATAACAAATGAAGTGGTTATCCAATAGAATATCTTTTCATCGTCATAGTGAATATACAACTATTCTTATATCTACCAAAGTAGAAAAGTGGAAAGAAGGAGTCTTATTGGCTTGGATGGTTTTGTGGTCTTTGGTGGGAACAGCTATTATGGGCATCGCGTTTTCACAGGACTATTTGCGACATATTGCTGGAGAGACTCCGGTAAGTCAGCTACAGCTTTTTCTGCTCTTGTTTCTTGTTTTTTGGGGTTACTATTTGTACAAAATTGTGAAAGTCTTTCTTTGGAGAACAAAAGGAGTAGAATATTTAAAACTGGACAGAGAGTCGTTAGTGATAAAAAGAGGGTTCGGAAAACTTGGAAAGGCACAGTGCTATCGATTGTCAAACATGGGGTCAATCGAAATTTTGGAATGTTCGTCTCATTCTTATTCTTGGGTAATGCAAAGCGCATTTTGGGACATAGGAAATGAAAGGTTAGAATTCGATTACTTAGGAAAAAAAATAATTTTTGGTGTCCAGTTAGAGGAGGACGAATCCATGAAGCTTCGTAAATTTTTGCGGACCGAAATTGGAAACATGGAAAGGGGAAAAAAATCTCGAAAAAACTAAATTGTTAAGGATTTGTAAACGTCTTACTTCCCAATTAATCATGAAGTATCTACATATCAAATGTTGCATTTTAGGCTATTCTCTGTTAATCTGTTGTTAAGTCCTTTGCAGAGAAATATAATTTTTATTAGGTTTGGAATGATTATTTAAATTACGACAATTACTAATAAATACATAAACAAAATACATATGAAAAATTTATCATTATCACTAGGCTTATTTTTAGCAGCAGCGTTCTCTATGAACTTTGTATCCACTGCTAATTCTGAAGATACTGCTTTGGCAGGCGCTGAAATTGCTCTTGACAAGGATGTACATGATTACGGTACAATTGCTAAAGGATCTGATGGTAGCTGTTATTTTACAATCACAAACAATGGAGATGCTCCCTTGACTATTACCAGAGCAAAAGGAAGTTGCGGATGTACTGTGCCAGACTGGCCAAGAGAGCCAATTGCTCCAGGAAAATCAGCTAAAATGAAAGTAACTTACGATACGAATAGACCTGGACCAATCAACAAGTCTGTGACGATCACTTCTAACGCAACTAATGCGCCAACAAAAATCGTAAGAATAAAAGGAAACGTAACCGCAACACCAGCGAACTAAATCGGTGGAAGATTAAATTTTATCCAAATGAAAAGAATTATACTATACATAAGTTTGGCAGTCGCATCAATGGGATTGACTTCGGTAAGTTTTGGGCAAGCCGCTGAGTTTGTTCAAGGAGCTAAATTATCTCTTGATAAAGAAGTACATGATTACGGAAAAATCAAAAAGGGTGCTGATGGAAGCTGTTATTTTACTATAACAAATACAGGATCAGAGCCTCTTACGATTACAAACGCGCAAGGAAGCTGTGGTTGTACTGTGCCGAGTTGGCCCAAAGAACCAATTATTCCTGGCGAATCTGCAAAAATGAAAGTTACTTATGCAACGAACAGAGTAGGACCGATAAACAAGTCGGTAACCATTACCTCTAATTCAGTTGATGGGAAAGTAAAGACGGTGAAAATCAAGGGAGAGGTTTTGAAACCTGCCCCAGAAGATGGAGCTCCCGTTTTGAACAAAAAAAGCCCGATGTTGAATTAAGTCTTAATTGTTTTAACACACAAAAAAAACCGTTCTGGAACTTAGAACGGTTTTTTTTATGTACTATTATTTCAATTAGGTTTACATCGCAGTCAATGTAAAAGTGTAAGATTCCATAATGAGGTTACACAAAAGTTTTTTACAAGCTGTATCTACTTTCTCTTTTGCTTCTTCTTCTGTTCCCGCCTCTATCAGTAGTGTAATGTGTTTCCCGATACGTACATTAGAGATTTCATTTAATCCTAAGTTCCCCATACTCTGGGTTACGGCTTTTCCTTGTGGGTCCAAAATCGCCTCAAGAGGCATAATGTCAATTTCTGCTTTAAAATTCATGTTTAGGTGGTTTTTCTTTTCTTTTCTTGTAATGGTAATGTAACGACAAAAGTATATACAAAAGGATAATAAATGGAATGACAGCCAATATATTTGTAAACAACCCAAAGAGAATTGTTAAAATAAAAGCGCCAATTAGAAGAATAATTCGATACACATTGTCTCCTTCTAGTTTCAAGTTTTTCAGCTTAAGTGAAAACATGCGTAAATCTGCAATCATCAATAGCGACATAGTTACTATCAAAAATAAAAGAACGAAGGACATCGAATGTGAGTGATTCATTTTTAGTATATAGAACATTCCTATCCAAAACAGAGCGTTTGCTGGTGTTGCAAGACCTTTAAAGTAGGTTGTTTGTTCCTCGTCAACATTGAATTTAGCCAGTCTTAACGCTGAAAATGCAGGAAGTAAGATAAAAAAGTAAGGGAGTATCGATTGTTCTGAAAAAAACTCGAGGTAAGAGGCGTAAACTAAAAAACCTGGTGCTACCCCAAATGTCACCATGTCGGCCAATGAATCTAATTGAGCCCCAATTTTCGATTGAACACGCAAGAGTCTGGCAGCAAATCCATCAAGAAAATCAAGAAGTGTGGCAATTCCTATAAGAGTAATCCCTATTTCAATTGCACTGTAAGTTGGGTTTATGAGACTGTTTACACTTTGTTGAGCAGAATTAGTAGATTGGATAAAAAACAAAATGGCAAAAACACCACAGACCAAATTGAGTAGTGTTATAAAATTAGGAAGGTGTTTTTTTACATTCATACGGCAAAGATAGAAATCAATTGATAATAATCAATTATCTGTTATCCATTGTCAATTATCTTAATAAACACGATATTTGTTTCCAAACCACATCAAAATGACAAAAAAAGCAATTCTTGTAATCCTCGATGGTTGGGGACACGGAAAGAAGGATAGCTCGAACGCTATTCATCTTGCCAACACACCTTTTGTGGATAGTTTGTATCGAAATTATCCAAACACGGAACTAGTAACATACGGAGAGGAAGTTGGATTGCCCGAGGGTCAAATGGGTAATTCTGAGGTTGGTCATTTGAATATTGGAGCGGGGAGAGTGGTTTATCAGGATTTTGCGCGAATTAATAAAGCGGTAAAGGACGATTCAATTCTAAAAGAAGAAACCTTGATAAAAGCTTTTGAATATGCACGAAATGAAAACAAAGCAGTTCATTTTATGGGGTTAGTTTCTCCTGGAGGCATTCACTCCCATGAGCAACATCTTTATAAATTGTGCGAAATGGCGGAAAAAATGGGTGTTTCGGAAAGTTTTATTCATGCCTTTACGGATGGGAGGGACTGCGATCCTAAAAGTGGATTGACTTCTATTATTGAATTGGAAAAAAGAGTGAAAGGGACTTCCACACAAATTGCCTCTTTGATAGGTAGATATTATGCCATGGACAGAGATCATCGATGGGAGCGTATACGATTAGCCTATGAATTATGGACCAAAGGCGAGGGTGAACAGACAAGTAGTCTACAAGAATCTTTGAGGAACTCTTATGACAAAGGTTTAACTGATGAGTTTATTAAACCTATCGTAAAAACTACGAAGGAAGGGATGCCAATTGCCCTGATTTCCGAGGGAGATGTAGTTATTTGTTTTAATTTCAGGACGGATAGATGCAGGCAATTAACTGAGGTGCTAAGCCAATCAGACAAACCGGAATTTGGTATGTCCAAGTTAAAGCTTCATTATGTCACAATGACTGAATACGACAAGAAGTTTAAGAATGTTCATGTTGTGTACACCAAAGACAACTTGAAAATGACAATGGGAGAGACCATTTCTCGTGCGGGGTTAACCCAAATTAGAATAGCAGAAACGGAGAAGTATCCTCATGTTACTTTTTTCTTTTCTGGAGGTAGAGAAGAAGAGTTTTCTGGTGAATCGCGTATTTTGGTGAATTCGCCCAAAGTGGCAACTTACGATTTGCAGCCTGAAATGAGTGCACTCAGGGTGACCCAGAAGATTCTCAAAGAAATTGAAAATCAATCGGCTGATTTCATTTGTCTCAATTATGCAAATACGGATATGGTTGGTCACACGGGTATTCAAAGTGCGGTGATAAAAGCAGTAGAAACTGCCGATAGTTGCCTGAGTAAAGTAGTAGAAACTGGACTAAAAAACGGGTATAGTTTTGTGATAATAGCAGATCACGGGAATGCAGAATTAAATATAAATCCTGACGGAAGTCCTAATACAGCGCACACCTTAAATCCGGTTCCGTGTTTTGTGATTGCTGAGAATGTCACAGAAATTAAAACAGGAAAGTTAGGGGATATTGCTCCAACCTTATTACATTTAATGAATGTTAATCAGCCAAAGGAAATGACGGGAGTTTGTTTGGTAGAGAAATAGGAAAAATGAGAATAGCAATTTACGGTAGAGAGTTTTCAGATGATTTTATTCCATATTTTCAGCTATTGATTGATGAGCTGGATAGAAATAATGTGGATTATTTTATCTATTCTAAATTTCACAAAAATGTGGTGAGTAAGGGAATTACTTTTGGTCTGGAAGTAAAGGAATACACGAGAAAAACTTATCCCAAATTGAAATTAGATTTTTTGTTCAGTATCGGGGGAGATGGAACGATACTAGATACCTTAACCAGTATTAAAAAAGGAATACCGGTAGTGGGTGTTAATTCTGGAAGGCTTGGTTTTTTGTCCAATACTGCCAAAACTGAAATAAAGAAAGTGCTTCATCAATTAATGAACAAGGAGTATCGAATAGAGGAGAGGGCCATGTTATCGCTCGAAACAAAATCGAAGCTTTTTGGAAAGTATAATTTTGCTCTGAATGAATTAACCGTGCATAAAAAGGACTCTTCCTCTATGATAACCATTCATGTGTTTGTCAATGGTATATTTCTTAACTCCTATTGGGCAGATGGTCTCATTATAGCTACTCCAACTGGCTCAACGGCTTATTCTTTGAGTTGTGGTGGGCCCATTTTGATGCCTAATTCTAATAATTTTGTGATAACTCCTATCGCGCCTCACAATCTTAATATAAGACCTATGGTTGTGCCAGACGATAGTGTGATTGAATTAAAAGTAGAAGGGAGAGAACAAAAATTTTTAGCCACCTTAGATTCTCGTAGTGAAGAAATTTCTACGGCAAATCATTTGGTTGTGACTAAATCACAATTAAAAATAAATTTGGTTCAGTTTCCAAATCAAGATTTCTTTAAAACCATCCGAAATAAATTGATGTGGGGAATGGATAAGAGGAATTAGTGTTTAACTAGTTTTTTTCGGAAGATGCCACCTTTGTTATCTGTAATAATGATAAGATAAATCCCTTTGGGGTAGTCTGAAATATTGAATTCTGTGGAATAATTTAACTCTGTTTTTTTAGTCATTATTTTACCTTCAATGCTTGTGATTTTCATGTTGAGGGCGCCAAGGTGCAGCGTATTGTCCTTAATCAAATAGAAAGTCCCTGTAGTTGGATTCGGGTAAATATCGAAAGTTTTAGAGAGATTTGTTTCAGAGATAAATGACGGAGGACCAGAAACAATCACTTTCTTTTTTATGGAATCTGCAATTGTGGAATATAACTCAACTCCTGTGAAGCCATCGTTGGCGGTAAAAAATAGGGTTGTGTCTATTAATGTAAGTTGCAAAGGAATGGAGCCGCCACCATTCGTATCAACATCCAGCCTTATTGTACCCGTGTCTGTTCCATTGCTTTGCCAAAGCTCGGTGGAAGAACCTCCTCCTCTCGAGATAGCATCAAAAAATAAGTTTCCGTTGCCATCGAATAAGAATTTGGAGTTATTCAAAAAGCCGTCTCCAGTCCCTGGATTTAAGTCCTTTACCAAATAAGTTCCTGTGTCTGTTCCATCTGACCGCCATAATTCTAGTCCATGAATTGTTTCTTGCCCATTAAAGTAGAGAATAGAATCAATGACTAACCCCTTGAAATGATTTGCAGGCAATCCATGTGCATTTCCTGGATTGATATCTTTTAGTAAGACAGTACTAGCAGGAGTTCCTTTTGTTTTCCAGAGTTCTCGTCCATAATTAATAGGGGATGTGTTGTCTTGGTTAAATATGAGGGTATTGGAATCTAGCGCAATCATAAAATCATTCCGCGATAAATCAATTATTTTAATAGTTCCAGTGTTTGTTCCATCGGATTTCCAAAGTGCTGTTTTTCCATTAATAAATACATGGAAATATAGATTTTTTCCGACACAGATAGGCGAGGATATGTTCGAGCTCCCGGCTCCCGCTTTTATGTCTTTTACAAGTGTCGTTCCCAATGAGGTGCCGTCTGTTTTCCAAAGCTCATTTCCAGATACCCCATCATTCCCGATAAAGAATAATTCACCATTTATCAAATTAAAAAATGGCGAATCTGGCCACGGTGTTCCGTCATTCATTCCAGAGTTAATATCTTTCAGAATAACTGTGCCGGTAGCAGTCCCGTCAGTTTTCCACACTTCTTGGCCAGTTACTCCATCATTGGCCACAAAATATACTTCATTGTTATAGTATTTGAAAGTTGAAAAGTGAATTGAGTTCCCACCACTACTAAATGTTTTTAGTTTTACTGTGGATGCAACTGTTCCGTTACTTTTCCACAAACTTAAATGACCTGATGAAAAGTCTTGAGTGACGAATAATAGCGAGTTATCCAAAGGGAATAGGCTGTTGTTCTGAATGGTTCCAATATCAGGAAAGGTGATTAATGTATCTGTTCCCGTTGCATTTCCATTGCTAACCCAAAGCTCTGTTCCCGTCCTACAAGTGAAAAATAACTGTGAAATGGTTGTTGTAAAATCTCTTAAATTATCAGTGCCTAAAATTCCTGGCGTAAGGTCTTTAACCTGAATTGTCCCAGAAGTAGTTCCGTCAGTTTTCCATAACTCAAAACCATGGGTTCCGTTATCTGCTGAAAAATAAAGGATTCCATTCAAAGGAGCGAGGTTTTGTGGATAGCTAGACGTTGCGAAACTGGGATGGATATTCTTTACTAGTGAGGGTGACTGCGTAAGGGCCCACTTACTTGTAAGGAAAAGAAAAACAATTAGTTTCGAGAAGTTATTCATTCTATTATAATTTGAGAGTTTCTATTTTACTAAAACAAATACTTTCGTCTTTTGCAAGTCAGATATTTCGATTCTTGTTCTCGTTTGGTACAAAATTTTATAGCTATAAGTACCTTTGTTGTTTGTAATCTTAATGAGATTATTTAAAAGGGTCCAAGATCCATATAATTCAAATTCACCTTGGTTCGAAATACTGAAATGATTGTAGCTTAGTGTGAAAAATGGCTTCTTAGAATCTTCTATCTTCCATTGTCCAATTAGTTTCATTTCTGCTAAATTCTTTTCTCTTTCACGTGTTATGTATTCGGGCTCTTTTCTTGGAATTTCATACGTTTCTTCTACCACCTCTTCAATCGTTTCCTCTACGATTTCAATTTCTTGGTCAATCTTGGGGTTGTCATAGTATTCGGATACAATTTCTTCTTCATACATTTTTCTTGATTCTTTTTCAGTCCTTTGGTAAGGCGCAATGGAATCTCTTGAAAGCCCTATGAATAAGTTTCGTCCATAGGTGTTTCCAGAAAGAGTCATGCTGTCTTTTGAGGGAAATGATACCTGAAACATCATTTTTTGGCTTCCAAAAACGAGAAGTATAGAGTCTTTTGAAAAGATAGAAAACCTTCCTTCTTGAGTGTCACGAACAGACTTTGCTCGATCTTTGAGCAGAAATGTATTGTTTTGAGTAAACACAAAGGAAGACCCTTTCGCTTTCTTCGATTGGTCTTTTTTGTCTCCGTTTTGTCTTATTTCCCAAGCTTGTCCCACAAACCAAGTGTCACAAAGATTTTTCTTCGTGACTTTCTTTGAGGGTGAAGTGGCTGAAAATCCAGAGAGAAAACAACAGGATAGAGCGAAGGCGAAAAGGGATCTTTTGCTTTGAGATAAATTCATACTTTGGTGATTAGTTGAGTTACCAAAGTTAATAAATTAATGTTCGTGACAATGCACTTCGTAGTTTTCTCCATTTACATCAATTCCTTCTGCTTCTAATGTTTCTAGGTCCGAGTCACATTTTTCACCTAATTCTACTTCTGCACCGTCTTTGTCATAGTGGCATTCATGGCATTCGGATTTGTTGCAAGAAACTGAAAAGATAGAAAGTCCTGTAAGGATAATGGTGGTGTTGATTATTTTTTTCATGTTAGGTTGTTTTTTGATTTATTTTGAGGTTAAGACTGATATAAAAGCTCCTTCCTGGGTTCTGAATGCCCAGAGGTTTTAATTCTGATAAATGATTGATATAATTCGTGTTAGTAATATTTCTCGCACCTATTTTTAAGTGACCTTTTAGTTTTGCACTTACGATTTTCCAGCTTGCTCCAAGGTCTAATAAACTGTATTGATCAGAGTATATTTCATTCTCGATTACCCTCTGCTGATTTCCAAAAAGAGTCGCTTGAAGTGCAAGTGAAGAAGGGATTAATTTGGACTTAGACTCGATGTCATAGGTAAGTAATCCCATCAGTCTGGGTTGAGGAATTTGAGAGATTGCTTTTCCTTGGCCATCCTCGGCAAATAAATAAGTGTAATGAGTTTCTATGTGTAAATTGTGTAAAAAGTGCGGGTGATAATGCAAGGTCACCTCTCCTCCAAAAAAGTAGGTAAGCTCATTTTGAGCGTAGTTCACTACCGGGTAATTATCGATGAGTGAGTCAGTATAGTTGAGGTAAACATAGTGTTGAATAACTGAAACGTAAGGATTGAGTAACAGTCCTATATGTTCGTTGTTAAATTCATAAGATAGGTCTAGTTGGTTGGCAAATTCGGGTTGGAGCGAAAGCGAGCCAATCTCAAACCTTCGTGAAGAGTGATGAACACCATTAGCAAGACTCTCGATCGGATGTGGCGGCCTGTATCCCGAAGAAATATTTATTCTGTAAGCATGTTTGTTTTTTTTGTAGCTCAAACCTGCCGAGTAAGTTAAACTTTGATAATTAAGGGTGAGTCCAGGATCTTTTATCGAAGGTGAGGCTATTTCAAACTCATTTCTGTCGGCTCGAATTCCAATTTGAGTTTCCAGCTGTTGATTCCATTTTGAATGAATCATTCCAAACACTCCAGTAGAATTTGAGTGCAAGTCCTGAAGTAAAATCTCTTCCGCTTTTTCATTATTCTTGTTGGTCTGAATGTTTCCTTGTGCTCCTATCAATATCTTGTGTTTTTTCCAAGAGGTAATGCTCCATAGTCCGTTGAACGAAAAAGTATTGAGTTTCATTGCAATTCCAGGAATAGTCACTTTTTCATCAAATTCTTCTAAGTTGTTAGAAACTAATCCTAAGGTGAATTTTAATTCACTTTTATTGAAGTATAATTTATTATCAGTACTCAAAAAGTGAGAGGAATTTACTTGGAGTGGGAGTGTTTTTTTTCTCGAAGCATTAGGTTTGAATAAATCTTCTTTACTCGGTACTGAGTCATGCGTATGTCCCGGTATTCCGAGTTCATTGGAAACGAAGGTGTACCGAATATTACTCACCCAATTTTTCTTATTCATGCCTAGTGCAGCTTTAATACCTTGTCCTTTAAATCTCGAATTAAACACAAAATTTCCATTTGGAACTTGATAATCTGCTTGCGAGGTTTGGTTCCCAAATAAATTGAATCGAATGTTTTTTTTTGCGATTTTCATGTGAAATCCATTCGTAAATCCCATTGAGTTTACCTCGAATTGAGAATTTATTCCAGCCTCAAACATATTAGATTCCGCATATTCTTCTTCGTGTAGGTAAATCACTCCACCCAAAGCATCAGACCCATAGAGGAGAGAGGACGCTCCTTTTATCACTTCTACTTTTTCTATTCCTAGCGCATCTACGCCAATTCCGTGATCACCACCCCATTGTTGATTTTCTATTTTAAGTCCGTTGAGGTAGGTACTTACTCTCATGCCGCTCATTCCACGTATTACTGGTTTGTTGATTCCATTTCCAGTAGAATTGCTGTAAACTCCAGAAATATTTCCTAAGGATTGACCGAGAGTAGTTGTATTGATAGTTGTGAGTTCTTCCAGAGTTTTGGACTCTACATTAGTGATGGAGTAGTTTTGAAGAATTCCCGTTGTGGTGGATATTTCCATCTCTTGTAATTCAATGTGAGAAGGAGAAAGAACTAGTACAATCTGGTTGGTGTCATTTTGTGAAATAGAACTAATTGCACTGGTGTAACCCACTGCCGATACTTTGATATGCATGGTTTGTGGGAGCGAAAAGTCTAAGAGAAACCTTCCTTGGCTGTTGCAAGAAACGCCTGTATTTAGGTCTACAATCCAAATAGAGGCAAACGGTACGGGTAAGCCATTATCTTTGTCTATTACTATTCCTTGGTATTCTTGAGAATAGAGTTTGGCGAAACTGATGATTATTAAAATAAGTAAGATAAAATAAAACTTCATATATTTGCAACTGTGATGCAAATATAAGGAGTTAACAAATTATTTGTAACAATGTTGCAAATATTTTTCTCAGGAACATGAAATCAATCTTAAAAAGAAAAAATATCAGTCAGACTCCTTTTAGGAAGTCGGTATTGGAAATTATCAGTTATTCTTCTTCAGCTGTCTCCATTTCGGATATAGAAAATAGGCTGGGGGAGTATAATCGGGTTACCTTATATCGCACAATTAAAACGTTTCTGGAAACGGGTATTATTCATTCAATTTCCATTGCAGGCGAGGATTTGCGGTATGCCATGTGCGAGGATACTTGTCAGCCGGACAATCATATTCACAATCATCTTCATCTTCAATGCACCCAATGTAATTCGGTTTACTGCGTTGATTTACCGGCAGATTCTTTTATCAACAAGAGCAAGCATCTTATCGATTCTTTTGAGGTTCATGCCAAGGGAGTGTGTGAAGACTGTCAGTAGAGTCGATTACTTTTCGTCATTGTATTTTGAAGGGCATTTGGCCTGGTGTTCCGTGGCAAAGAATGCGTTTTTTTCGCTATCGGCAGTTCCTGTGATAACTACTTGATCCGACCTATCAAAATGTTCTTGTACCGTTTCGTTGAGATACACTTTACATTCTTTTCCGTTTTGGTCAATCATATTGAAAATAACCAAGTTGGCCTGAGGAGTTTCTACTGGAATATCTTTGTTGAGAGTGCCAATTACCTTAAAGGTTTTGCCTTCTTCTGCAAACGCTTGCGTAAAGTTACCATAGCGACTTGCCTGCGAGGAGTAGCTAAATATAATTCCTATTGTTACAGCTACAACAATTATTAGTGCAATTTCGACTTTTCTCATGATGCAAATTTTACTTAAAGTTACCTATTTTATTTTTTCGTTTCTTTTTCTATTTCGGAAATTTTTCTATCCAATTTTATCAAATAAAAAATTAAACCGATAAATATTATAAGAACGATGGCAACCACCACGTTTATTTTTCCCGATTCGTGAAAAGTTTGTTCCACCAAATTACCTTTGGCTAGGCTCGCGTTGTAAAAAAAAGCAATAAATGCTAAGAGTAAAAAAACGATTTTTTTATTCATCTTCTAGGTTGTTTTCAAGGGTTGAAATTCTTTTTTTGAGTGAGAGCATCCAAATTCCGAGGAGTATCCAACCCACAACAGCAGGATAGAATACTTTCCTTAAGGTGCTGTCAAGATCATACTTTGCAAAGGCAGGATTCCCTCCATTGCCAGGATGTAATGAATCTGTAATTCGAGGTAAAATCATAATAAATACCAGCATTAATACAAAGGCGAAAATGTTATAGACGGCACTTACTTTTGCTTTTTGATTGGTTTCTTGCAGGGAGTTTCTCAAAATTCTGTAAGCCAAATAAATTAAGGTGGTAATGGCGGCTCCATTGAGTTTTACATCATTTACCCACCACCCCGATGTGGTAAATAAATCTGTGTGCTCGCTCCAGGTGAATTTTGCCCAAATAGAACCAGTAACTATCCCTAAGGCGGCAAATAATAATCCAATGTTTACGGCCTCTCTGGCAATTCTATCATAACGCAAGTCAAATGTATAGAGGTATTTAATCGAATACCAAAAGGAAATTGAAAGAATCACCATCATTGTAAACCACATCGGTACATGAAACATGAGGTTTCTTATGGTTTCGTTTAGTTGTAGTCTATTTGGAATATCCAAAGGAATTGAACTAGCAAGTGTAGGGGACGAACATTGTACTTCATTGGCGGGAGCCTCAATAATAGAGAAAGCTTTTATCAATTCTGGAGAGAAACAAGAAAAACGAGTAGTATGAAGTCGAAGATGAAGAACTTTGGAAGGAAGTGAATCAGGTAAAGTAAAACTAGCTTCTATTTGATTTTTATTCAAGACAGAAATAGCTGTTCCACAAAGAAGGGTTTGCTTGTCATATTCGATTGAAACATGAATAGGTTCATCTTCCAAAAATCCGGTATTGTAGCCTGTTAATATTACCTTGTTTTCTCCAATTTCAAGAGAGTTAGGAGTAGCCGACTTGATGGAAGGAGAAAGAGGAACCAAAAACGAAAAACCAAAGGTGTACACCAATAGGATTACTGATAAAGCCTTCCACCAATGTTTTTTAACTGTTTTCATGGTAAAAAAAATCTGTTATTCTCGCCAAAGGTAAGGAAATAATAAAAAAGAAAGTATGATTATTAGCAGGTTAATCAACGATAAAAAAACGATGAAATGACCAGCCATTTCGGTGTTGCCTCCATTGATGGCTAGGTTGGAAAACTGGATAGATAACAAAATGGAAGGGATGAGAATCGGAAAGGCAAGGATGGAGAGAATACCAATGTTATTGTTTGTTTTAGAGGCGATCGCACTGACCATAGTCAAAGTTGAGGAAAGGCTGGTGCTTCCTAGTATCACAGCAAGAAAAAACAACCAGTAGTTCATGTTTTTCAATCCGTCTGACTGAATAAAAATAGAAAACACAACAAAGCTCAAAATAACCAATAAAATGGAGAGGACCAAGTTATACAGAATTTTACTTGCGATAAGTACTCTGGGGTTTATTAAGGTATAGAGAAATAATTGTTTGTCAGAATTTTCGTTAAGAAAAGATTTGGATATGGCATTGGTTAAAGAGAATAGAATGATTATCCAAAAAAGAGCATTCCAAATACTCGTTTCTGAGATGGAGGTAAAGGAGAGTGAACATACAAAAATGGTTGAAACGATGTAGAGCACTATAGAGCTTATGAAATGCTTTTGTTTCATTTCTAGTGTCAATTCATGCTTTAGTAGGTTCACTAATTGTTTGGTAAACATTTCAATTCGTTTGTGACAAAGTTAGGTAGAATTCTTTTCGATTCCAATCACAGAGGAGAGATTGAACTGATGGGTACAGAATCTTAGAGAAGGAAGAAAATAATAAAAAGAGCTCCAGTTGCGCCTCAGAGTATAGTGAGAGTACACAGTATAAATGAAGCAATCTTTTAAGAGTCATTAACCTAAAAGAGCTCTTTAATTATTTTTTTCTCTCCAACAATAATTTGAAACGAGTAAAATGATCTCGGATTATCCAAAAGTAAATGCCGAATATCAACTCATGGCCGACAAAGAAATCATCCGACAACGTGACCCTATTGATAAACGATATATGTTTTAACAGGCGAAAAAGTAAAGGTGTAGTTATGTTAAAGATTGTAGTCACTTTTCACCTCGCCATAGAATGCTTGAGCGAATACCCAGCAATTACCCCAAACCCAAGCGTGAGCATGACGAATAGGGGAAGCATGCCGTAATCGTTCCACACAAAGCACAGATATACGCCTAAGGCAAAATAGAGAGCACAAATTCCCTCCAACAATGTCACCCAGTTTACTTTTATTTTGCTGTAGCTTTTTCCTTTCCAATTTCCCGTTTTGTCGGTCAAAGAAAATTTTGGGGTTCTTACAAAAGGGGATTTTTTACCTGCATATCCTTCGAGTACCGCCAAAGAATTATGGAGCGAAAGCCCCATCGAAAAGCTTAAAAATAAAGGGAAATAATACAAGAAATGCACGAATGCAATTCCTTTATTGGTGTAACTCTTGGCAAAAGAGGTAAAGTAAAGAACGCCAATTACCGCAAAACTGAATAGAGAGATAGTGGCTAATTTGAAAAATGATTGTAACTCAGCATGAGATTGTTTCAATATAAACAAAGGAAGACTAAGCATTGCAATACTAAAAATAGCAATGAATAAAAAGCTATTCATTAGGTGAAAAATTGCGTTAATTTTTGTCCAAAATGAGTAGTTTTTATGTTTGACAACTTTTCCTAAGTTTTTTACGGTACATTCTGCGGCTCCTTTTGTCCATCTAAACTGTTGGGCTTTTAGGGCATTCATTTCTGCAGGTAGTTCAGCGGGAGCGCCAATCTCCTCTTTGAAAATAAATTTCCAACCTTTGAGCTGGGCGCGATAACTCAAATCTAGGTCTTCGGTAAGCGTATCGGCTTTCCAGCCTCCACCGTCAATGACGGCTTGTTTCCGCCAAACGCCTGCTGTTCCGTTAAAATTAATAAAGTGTCCAGCAAAATTTCGTCCACCTTGTTCTACACTAAAGTGGGCATCCAAGGCAAAAGCTTGCAAACGTGTAAGAAGCGAATATTCTTTATTGATGTGTTCCCACCTAGTTTGGACTACTCCAATCTGTTCGTCCTGAAAGTAGGGGATTGTATCTAGCAAAAAATTGGGAGTCGGCACAAAATCGGAATCAAATATCGCAATATATTCTCCTTTGCATGTGTTCATACCAAAGTCTAAAGCTCCCGCTTTGAATCCTTTTCGTTCGGGACGAATGACTTGAGAAATATCAAGTCCTGAGGCTCTTAATTCTTTTACTTTTCGGGCAATTATTTGCACAGTTTCGTCAGTGGAGTCATCCAGCACTTGTATTTCTAGCTTAGCTGTGGGATAATTGAAATTGGCCACTGCCTCTATCAGTCTTTCTATCACATACATTTCGTTGTACACAGGGAGTTGGACAGTTACTTGAGGAAAGTAGGGCTGCCGAGCATAGTGGGAAATCTCTTCCGATACCTTTTTTCGATTTCGCAGGTAAGAAATAACCAATCCGAGTTGTACAATACTATAAAAAACAACAAAGAGTGAAAAGATGCTATAAATCAAAATTAGGGCGAAGCTCATGGTTATTTGTATTTAAATATCGTGGTGATTATTTTGTAGCCAGCTAAAATACTTCCTTTTATGGTTCCAGAGATTTTTGATTGACCTATTCGTTTTCGATAGCTAACATCTACCTGCTGTACATTGAATTTTTCTTTGAGTGCTTTTACTTGCATTTCTACGGTCCAGCCATAGGTTTGGTCTACCATTCCTAATTGAATGAGTTTCTCAAATTTAATAGCACGAAACGGTCCCAAATCTCTGTATCGATAGCCATACATGAGTTTCATTAAATTACAAGCCAGCCAATTTCCAAAAATTTGCGGAATGGTCATAGAGCCATTTTCTCTTTTTTCTTTTACACGGCTGCCAATAACCATGTCTGCTCCTTTCCAGATTTTGTTCAGTAACAAATTCATCTCTTCCGGAAAATCAGAGTAATCAGCATCCAGGAAAACAAGCACATCGGCTTTTGCTTCCTTGTTTTTTACATAGTCAATTCCTTTCAAACAGGCATTTCCATATCCTTGAACAGGTTGCTTAAGTACGGTGGCACCCGCATTTTTGGCATTTATGCTGGTTTCATCACTCGAATTGTTGTCAACCACAATGATTTCTCTCACCAAGTCTTTAGGGATATCTCTGATTACAGAGCCTATTGAGTTTTGTTCGTTAAAAGCGGGAATAATTACATCAACTTGCATAGAGGAATAAACGAGAGTTTAAATGATACATACAAAAATGCACAAAAAAAAACGGTAACCCATTGGATTACCGTTGTTATATGAATTATTTTTTCAAATTTTACAATCCTGCAAAACCAGCAGTCTCAAAATATTTGATGAATTCTCTGTCTTTTTTTGCTTTTGCTCTTAGAGAACTATCTTTTGCAATAGCAGAGGTTAAGTTAGCTACCACGTCTGCTTCGTTTCCTTTTCTGGCAGCAATAATTGCTTTTAGGTACATTCCTCTTGCTGTACTCGCATCCGAAGAGTTGTTCAAGGTAGAAGTAGCAGAGGTATAATCTTTATTCAATACTTGAGCCAATGCTTTGTTAAAGGTACTTTCGTTCCCCATGTTTGAGATGGCATTGCTGTATTCTCCTTTTTTGATATTGATCAATCCTTTGTTGTATGAAGCAATTTCTCCTGTAGCCGATGCATTGTTAAATAATTCCATCGCCTCTGAAATTTCTCCCGCTTGTCTTTTTACAACCCCCATGTTGTTACTTGTTACAGCATTTTTTTCAGAGTTAAAGGCTTTTGTAAACAAGTTGTTTGCTTCTGTGATGTTCCCTTTTTTGTATAAGATAACTCCAGCATTGGTATGTCCTCTCCAGTCACTAGCGTCTTTTTTAATTACTTCTCTGTAGATAGCTAATTTTGTGTCTTCATCACTTATCAAAGTGTTTGCTGTAAACAACATTTCTTCCACATTCAATGATTGAGGATTGTTTGCCACAGCAGCTTTTAGTTCTTCATCTGTCAATCCATTTTCCGTGTAGTTCACAATCATTTGTGATCTTCTTAATTGCGGAAAGATGTCTTTTTCTAAAAATTTGTAAGTTGTCGAAAGAGCTTTAATTTCTTGCTCTCTTTTTGCTGCATCGTTTTCCATTTCTGCTACAGCAATGATGATGTTTTTGTCTTCGTGATTGCTTTTTGAAATCAATTCTTTCAAACCATCCCAATCTTCTCCTTTTGGTGATTTGATTAGTTGCTCTGCGGTCAAGTTTAGTTTGTACTGTTTGTTTGTTTTCATCAAGAATGCTCTAGCAGATTCTGCTCTGTCAGCAGCTAGGTTAGAGTTCTTTTCAGTTTCACCTTCTGGAGATGCGTATGATACAATCTCAATGTTGTTTACAATTAACTTTACGTTTTCGTTAGCCGCTGAGATAAAATCTTTCATCGCGATGATGTCTGCATCTTTCTTTTCGTTGTATTTTACTACAGATCTTCCTTTATCATAATTGATAACGGCTTTGGTAGTTTTTTCAAAAGATCTTACCAATTTGTCTTCACCCATAGCAACTTTGTCGTCATTTTGCAACCAAAGTGGAGTTACAACAGTGGCATTAGCAATAGATTCAGTTCGGTCGTTTAGCTTTTCTTTGTCTCCTTTTGTAGCCACATATTTCACAACTAATTTTGCGTTTTCGAAGGCTGGATTGTAATCTCTAGTGCTTGAGTAAGAAAAACTATGTCCACCTTTTGCAACAGTCTCACCATTTCCAGCAGCTTTTTCTCCCTTAAATGATTTAGGTTCAAATTCTAATTCTTCTCCAGCTTCGTTTACCAAAGTAGGGGTTAAGGTCACAAAGGCTTTCTTGTTCAATCCTTTTTCGATGAATTTTCCGTCAATATTTACGGTCATTTTATCACCGTGCATCTCTATGGGATTAGGATTTACTTCGTATTCCAAATCTTTCAGTACACTACAACTAGCAAGAATGGCTGAAGTGATAAGGGTAGCAACTGCTACGTATAAGTTTTTTGTTTTCATTGTATTAGTTAGGTTATGTTTAATAAATCTGACACAAATTTACTAATAGTTTGGCACTCTGAATAAGGATAGTCCACTTATTTTTATGTTAAAAAATAATTTCGGTAGTTTTTCTTTCGTTGTAATTGAGTATTGTTTCCTTTACCAAGGCGTAGTCTTCGGGCTTTTCTACAAAATCTAACTCCGAAACATCCAAGATTAGCACACTTTCGTTTGTTTTACTTTTTAGGTATTCCAAATACGATTGATGTATGCTTTCAAGGTAACGAGCGGTGAGATCTTGCTCAATTTTTCTCCCTCTTTTTTTTATGTTTTTGAGAAGTCGATTCGAATTCACGGATAAATACACGAGCAAATCAGGTTTGGTAATTTTGTCAAAAAGTACGGAGTAATAACTATCAAAGAGGTTTTTTTCAATTTTTGATAAATTATTTCGAGAAAATACAAGGCTTTTTTCGATAAAATAATCGGCAACTGTTGGTTTCTTATCGTTTGTGGGAGATTGTAGCTGGTGAAATCTGTCAATTAAGAACTGCAATTCGACTCCCAGTGGATTTACCTTCTGGTCTTCCAAAAAGTCCGACAAAAAAGGGTTTTCTTCAAATTCTTCTAAAATTAAGTTCGCGTCAAATTCACTTGAAATCATTTTACTTAATGAAGTCTTTCCGGAGCCGATGTTTCCTTCAATTACGGTGAATTGTTTGAGCATTATGTAGTTGTTTTGTAAAGTGATACGGTTAAGTTGTCTTGGGTAGACAAAAGTAATTCTTTCAATGTTTTTTTTAAGGTTGGATGAATAAAATTTGGTAAAATTTCTTTCAAGGGCACGAGGATAAAGTTCCGTTCATGCATAAATTTATGAGGAACAACGAGATTTTCGGTCATCACTTCTTGCGTTCCATAACATAAAATGTCAATATCTAGGGTTCTGTTCGAGTATTGGCCTTGACTCGATTTTAATTTTCGTCCGTTCATTTTTTCTACCGCTTGAGTAAATTCCAAGATTGACTCAATTTCCTCCTCAGTATGAAACGTAACAAGTTGATTTAGAAAAGGAGTGGTGGAAGCTTGGAATCCCCACGGTTGGGTTTCGTAGATAGAAGAAAGCAAAACAGGATTTCCAAATCTCGTGGACAGCATTTGCAAAGAATCTCGAAAGCATTTCTCCGTGTTTTGTTCATTCCCTCCAAGCGATAAGAGTAATTCTTGTGGATGTCCATTCATAATAAATCCATACCTTTTGTGTAATTAATTCCAAAATTAACGAATTGAATCTTACTTTTGAGGGAATCAAACAAATTTAAGCAATGAAGCAGTTTTTTAAATATTTTTTAGCCTCTGGATTGGCTTACCTCGTTTTTGGATTAATTTTATTTTTCTTGGTAATCGGAATCAGTTCCACCTTATTTCCTAGTCCAGAACCTATTACGGTTAAGAACAATTCAGTCTTACATCTAAAATTCGATACACCTATAAGCGAAACAAGTTATTTTGAATTGGAGCCGGCCTCCTTCAAAGCAGTGAATGTATTGGGGCTGAATGATGTAGTGAGGTCCATTGATTATGCTAGGGAAGATGATAAAATTAAAGGGATTTATCTCGAGCCATCGTTTATGTCTATCGGGCTGGGAGCTCTCGAGGAAATTCATGATGCATTGGAAAGGTTTAAAGAGTCAGGAAAATTCATCGTAGCCTACTCCGAAGCTTATTCGCAAGCGGGTTATTATTTAGCTTCCGTGGCGGATGAGATTTATGTGTACCCTACAGGCGCTTTGCAATGGAGTGGATTATCCAGTGAAAAAATGTTTTTCAAGCAGATGCTCGATAAATTGGGAGTAGAAATGCAAATTATTCGCGGAAGTAACAATAAATTTAAAAGTGCAGTAGAGCCTTTTTTTCTTGAAAAAATGAGTGATGCCAACCGAGAACAAACCGAAAAATATTTGTACTCCTTCTGGAATCATTGGATTACCGAAATTAGTAAGGCAAGAGGTATTTCTGAGGAAGAATTAAATTCTTTGGCAGATAATATGACAATTTCAAGTCCAACACAAGCAGTTGACAATAAACTAGCCACGGCCGTAAAGTATCAAGATGAAGTGGAGGATTTGTTGCGCGAAAAGTTGAGTCTAGAGAAAAAAAGAAAATTAGAAACAGTAGGTCTCATAGACTATGTGGAGTATGCGAAGAATAAATTAGTAGTAAAAAACAGTGGATTAAAAAATATAGCTATTGTCTATGCAAACGGAGAAATAGCAAGCGGAAAAGGAACGGCTGAGATTATTGGTTCTGAAACTACTGTAGCTCACCTGCGAAAGGTAAGAAACAATGATTCAATAAAAGCGTTGGTGCTCAGAGTTAACTCACCCGGAGGAAGTGCATTGGCCTCAGATGTGATATGGAGAGAAATAGAACTTATCAAAAAATCAGGCAAAAAAGTAGTTGTGTCTATGGGAGATTTGGCTGCTTCTGGAGGGTATTACATTTCCTGCAACGCAGACCGAATTTTTGCTCAAGAAAACACTATCACAGGATCTATAGGAGTTTTTGGTGTTGTGCCAAATGCCCAGGAATTTCTGAATGACAAAATTGGGCTTACTTTTGACCGAGCGAAGACAAACGAACACGCAGATATTATGTCCTTAACAAAGCCTCTTTCAGAGGAAGAATATACTGTAATCCAAAAAGAAGTGGATCGAATTTATGATGATTTTATCATGAGAGTAGCTGAGGGAAGAAAGATGACAAAATCAAAAGTAGACAGTATAGGACAGGGAAGAGTTTGGTCGGGAAAAGACGCTCTGGCTATCAATTTAGTAGATGAAATAGGCGGCATTGAGGAGGCAGTTGCTTACGCTGCCGAATTGGCAAATATTTCGGAGCCAAGAGTTATGGATATTCCGAAAAAGAAAAAAGATGCAGCCGAAGAAATATTGAAAGCTCTTGCACAAGAGAATGAAGAAAATGAGCAATTTGTGATGAGCCAGCCCGGTTCATTCAGTAATGAGATCATAGGACAGTTAAGAAAAATCAGCTCATTGAATATTCAAGGGCAAGACAGAATACAAGCTCGTTTGCCTTACTTGATTACGATCAAGTAATTCGAAACACCATTCAAACAAATTAGGGCTTTTTGAATTTCAGGAAGCCTTTTTTATTTTCTTTTCTTTATTCTTCGCAAATCGTACTCTCTGTCTAAATTGGAATTGTTTTCTATCGCATCGCAAAAGTGATTGGCTAGCCAAGGGGCAATCAACACTCCTTTTGTACCTAATCCATTAAACAATCCAAGGCTCGGAAAGTCTGGGTGGAAACCAACAAGAGGTCTTCGATCGCGCACCGTTGGTCTTATCCCTGCTTGGTGGTCTACAATTTCAAATTCGCATTCCAATAAACTTTCGAGCTTTTCGAGGAGTTCATTCTTGCCAGCCTCTGTTGTGTCGTAGGTAAGGTCTTTCCAATTGTACGTGGCGCCCACTCTGAATAATTCATTTCCCAAAGGAAGACAAAAGAAACCTTTGTTCAAGATCTTATCTACTTCCAATCCTGGTACTTTAATCGTAAATAATTCTCCTTTTGTAGGAACCAAGGGTAAATAGTTGAAGTAGGGATTTTGTGTCATTTGAGTTCCCTCGCAAAAAAAGATTTTTTCTGCTGAGATACCTTTGTACGACACTTTGTAGTCCGAAAACACTAATTGATCAAAGTCAAATTTTTCATTCAATATTTGATTTTCTTTGATTAGAAAATCTCTGTATTTAGTCAGCAAGGAAACGGTGTTTACCCATCCGGTTTTGGTAATTTCACCAAACCCAACTTCGTTTTTAACAGGCAAATGATCTACCTTGGCAGATGATTGTGATACTAAGTATTGAGAAAATCCATCTTCTTCCGTTTTGGAAAAAAAATCATTCTGTTGCTCGAGATTTTTAAAAAATCGAAGAATATTAATCGGAAAATCTAATTGAGTACTCAGCAGTTTTTGCATCCTCTCATAAAAAGGTCTTAAATACGGAGAGTATTTATCTACATTCCACCCTTTGGTTACACGCTTAAATACAATTGGATTGTACATTCCAGCCGCTACCAAGGAGGAGTTTTTTTCTTGGTTGTTGTCAATGACTAAAACCTTTTTGCCTCTTTCAAAAAGGTGAAAATGAAGGATTGTTCCTGCCAATCCTTGACCTACTATAATATAATCGTAATGTGATTTGATGTTCCCTATTTTTTTGAGTAAAATTGTAAGATTTTTTAAAGGTAATCAACTAACCTATTAAATAACAAATAAAACTACCATGTCAGAAAAAATAGAAAAAGTAAAATGCTTAATAATTGGTTCAGGACCAGCAGGATATACGGCAGCAATTTATGCGGCAAGAGCCAATATGGCTCCCGTGTTGTACGAAGGTATGCAGCCAGGTGGTCAGTTAACAACGACCAACGAGGTTGAGAATTTTCCGGGTTACCCAGAAGGAGTAACTGGACCCGAAATGATGGTTCAGTTGAGAGCCCAGGCGGAAAGATTTGATACTGATGTACGAAATGGATGGGTTACCAAAGTAGATTTTTCTGGTGAAGTCCACAAAGTATGGATTGGCGAAAATCAAGAAAAAGAAATCCATGCCGATACCGTAATTATTTCAACAGGAGCTTCCGCCAAATATTTGGGATTGCCTTCTGAACAAAAATACCTAGAAATGGGAGGTGGAGTATCGGCTTGTGCCGTGTGTGATGGGTTCTTTTACAAAGGACAAGAAACGATTATTGTAGGAGCAGGAGATTCTGCGTGCGAAGAAGCTCACTATTTGTCAAAGTTATGTACAAAAGTGACTATGCTCGTGAGAAGAGACGAATTTAGAGCTTCCAAAATAATGGCAGAGAGAGTAAAGAAAACGGCAAACATCGAAATCTTGTACAATACCGAAACTGAGGAAGTATTAGGTGACGGAATGGGTGTTACTGGAGCAAGAGTAAAAAACAATGTAACCGGAGAAGTGAAAGAAATTCCTGCGACAGGATTTTTTGTAGCCATTGGTCACAAACCAAATACCGATATCTTCAAAGGACAAATAAACCTGGACGAAACAGGCTACATTAAGTACGAAAAACCTGGAACATCCTTGACTAATATTCCTGGAGTATTCGTGTCGGGTGATGCTGCTGACAAAACCTACCGACAAGCAATTACTGCTGCCGGAACTGGATGCCAAGCTGCCTTAGATGCCGAAAGATATTTGGCGGCTAAGGAAGGGTAAAAAAGTATCGAGATTTTAGTCCTGAGAATTTAGTTTTAAAATTGATTACTCAGGACTTATTACTAACTACTAAGGACTTTTATAATGGGCAACACCTTCGGAGCCATACTAAAACTAACCACTTTTGGCGAATCTCATGGAGTTGCTATTGGCGGAATATTGGAAGGCGTTCCAGCTGGATTTGAATTGGATTTAGATAAAATTCAATATGAATTGGACAGACGAAAACCTGGTCAATCAGCCATCACCACCCAACGGAAAGAAAGTGATACCGTTCAGTTTCTTTCCGGTATTTTTGAGGGGAAAACCTTAGGAACTCCCATTGGTTTTGTTATTCAAAATCAGGACTGCAAATCAAAAGATTACTCTCATCTGAAAGAAAACTACAGACCCTCTCATGCCGATTTTACTACTCAAGAAAAATACGGTATACGCGATTATCGCGGAGGAGGAAGAGCCTCAGCCCGAGAGACTGCCTGCCGGGTAGTTGCGGGAGCTATCGCAAAACAAATACTGGAAAATCAAGGAATAAGAATTAATGCCTACGTTTCGGCTGTTGGCAATATTTCTACAGATAAATCTTGGCAAGAGCTAGATTTTTCGAACATTGAAAAGAATAAAGTAAGATGTCCGGATTTGGATAGAGCCAAAGAAATGGAGGATCATATTCTTGAAATAAAAAAGCAGGGAGATACCATTGGTGGAATAGTTACAGGAGTAATTGAAAATTTGCCAACGGGATTAGGTGAACCAGTTTTTGACAAGTTACACGCTCAGCTGGGCAAAGGAATGTTGTCTATCAATGCTGTAAAAGGATTTGAGTATGGCTCCGGTTTTCATTCAGCTACCATGAAAGGGTCGGAACATAACGATGTGTTTGAAAAGACGGATGGGAAGATCACCACTCAATCGAATAATTCGGGCGGTATTCAAGGAGGTATTTCCAACGGTATGCCTGTGGAATTCAAAGTCGCATTTAAACCTGTCGCAACTCTCATGCAAAAACAAAATTCTCTTAACGAAAGAGGCGAAAAAGTAGAATTAGACTTTAAAGGAAGACATGATCCATGTGTGGTTCCGAGAGCTGTTCCTATCGTAGAGGCCATGGCAGCACTCACGGTGTTAGATTTTTTCCAACTTCAACAATCAACTAAACTATGAAAATTGGATTTGACGCCAAGCGTTTTTTTTTGAATCACACTGGTTTAGGGAATTATAGCCGTGACTTGGTAAAGGGAATACTAGAATTGGAAGAAGATAACGAGTATTTTCTGTATACCCCAGAAGGTGAAATTGACCTAAAAACCAGGTTTCTGAAGTCTCACACATCGACTACCATAGTAAAGCCAAGAGGCTTGTACAAAAAGTTCAAAAGCTATTGGCGTTCGGTACGATTAGAAAAAGAATTGATAAGAAATGGTGTGCAGCTATTTCATGGGTTAAGTCATGAAATTCCAAAAAAAAACAAACTCAGTAAGATAAAATATGTAACCACGATACATGATTTAATTTTCTTGCGATATCCCGAGAACTATGGAAGAATTGATAGAGGGATTTATAAAAAAAAGGTGGAATACGCTTGTGCACACTCTGATGTAATTATTGCAATCAGTGAGCAAACGAAAAGGGATTTGATGGAATTTTTGAAAGTTCCCGAAGAGAAAATACAAGTAGTTTATCAATCTTGTGCTACCTCTTTTGGTCACCAATCGGATTACAGGTACAAAGAACTTGTTCGGAAGAAATACAATTTGCCAGAAAACTATATTTTGTATGTGGGAACCATAGAAAAAAGAAAGAATCTTGTTGCTTTGGTAGAAGCAATTGGTAAATCGAATACCCAATTGCCTCTCGTTGCGGTTGGAAAACAAACAGATTACACCAAACAAGTTATCGAAAAAATAAATGAATATGATTTGGGAAGTCAGGTTGCGCTGTTGCAGAATGTGAACTTTCTTGATTTACCGTCTATTTATCAATCGGCAAACTTATTTGTGTATCCCTCTTTTTTTGAGGGGTTCGGTATTCCGGTTTTAGAAGCTTTGTATAGTCAGGTTCCTGTTATTGCAGCAACTGGTAGTTGCCTAGAAGAGGCGGGCGGCCCAAATTCTATTTATGTCGACCCTCAAGATACAGACCAACTTGCTATTGAGATCGACAGAGTAATTGAAGATTCTAAGTTGCAGCTTGAAATGAAACAAAAAGGACTAGAATACGCCAAGAGATTTACCTCCGAAAAACAAGCTGTCGAGGTGATGAATATTTATAAAGAGTTGATTTAATATTTCCCATTCCATTTTTGTACTTTTATGACTGAATAAAAAACAATAAAATGTACCAAAACACCCTGGAGTTTGCCAAGCAAAAAGACGAACAAGACGAATTAAAATCGTATAGAAATCGGTTTCATCATCCAATTATAAACGGAAAACCTACTGTGTATTTCACAGGAAATTCTCTTGGGTTGCAACCAAAAGCCGCAAAGCAATACATCAATGTAGAACTGGAAGACTGGGCGCAATGGGGAGTAGAAGGACATTTTCATGGAAGAAATCCTTGGTTTAGCTACCACGAACTACTTTCCGAAAAAATGGCAAAAGTAGTAGGAGCAAAACCACTAGAAACGGTGGTGATGGGAAGTTTGAGCACAAATGTCCATTTATTGATGGTTTCTTTTTATCGCCCCGAAGGAAAAAGAACAAAAATCATTTGCGAAGCAAAAGCATTTCCAAGCGATCAGTATATTTTGGAAACTCACGTAAGTCATCATAATCTAAATCCCGATTCCGAAATCATTGAAATTTCACCAAGAAAAGGCGAAGAATTAATAAACGAAGAAGATATCCTGAAAGCCATCGAAGAAACGGGAGAGGAATTGGCGTTGGTAATGATTGGAGGAGTGAATTACTACACGGGACAATTATTCGATATGAAAACCATTGCGGAGGCTGGTCACAAAGTAGGAGCAAAGGTAGGATTTGATTTAGCACATGCCGCGGGAAATATCAATCTTCATCTCCACGATTGGAATGTAGATTTTGCAGCTTGGTGTACCTACAAATATTTAAACTCAGGACCGGGTGGAGTTTCGGGAATTTTTATTCACGAATGTCATGCGACCAACAAAGGGTTGGTTCGTTTTGGTGGTTGGTGGGGACAAGACAAAGAAACCCGATTTTTGATGGAAAAAGGATTTGACCCAATCCCCACTGCCGAAGGTTGGCAACACAGTAATGCGCCAGTGATGCTAATGGCTCCACTCAATGCAAGTTTGGATTTGTTTGAAGAAGCCGGAATGGAGGCAATTGGAAAGAAAAGAGACGATTTGACTGGGTATTTAGAATTTATAATCAACGACATTAAATCCGAAAAAGTGGATTTTGAATTGATTACCCCAACGGACAAAACTAAGCGAGGAGCACAACTTTCAATCGCTGCAAAAGGGCAAGGTAAGAAATTATTTGATACCTTAACGCAGCGAAACGTAATCGCAGATTGGCGAGAACCAAACGTAATACGAATTGCACCAGCACCTTTGTATAATAGCTACGAAGATTGCTGGAAGTTTGGGCAGATATTGAGGGAGTCTATACAATAGATAAGTTTGAAGGGGGAAGCACGAAGTTGGAAGTTTTATTGATATAGTAATTTATTTTTAGTTAATTTCAGGCAGTCTTGAAATTTTGTTTCTTTTGGTTTAAGCCAAAAGAAAATGAAGTAGAAGAAAGTGGAAAAATCACTGAGATTATTCAAAAAATTGAACAACGACTTAAACATTAAAATGGCAAAAGAAAAAAAAGCAATAATAGTAGGAGCAGGGTTAGCAGGTTCATTATGGGCAGTTTACCTTGCAAAAGAAGGATACAAAGTAACGATTTACGAAAGAAGATCAGACATTCGTCAGGCTGAGATTTCGGCAGGAAAGTCCATAAACTTAGCACTATCGGTAAGAGGATGGACAGCCTTGAAAGCTGCAGGAATTGATAAGGATGTGGAAGAATTGGCGATTCCGATGCCAGGAAGAATCATGCACAGTTTGGATGGTGAACTCACTTACCAACCTTACGGAAAAGATGGCGAGGCAATTTATTCAGTATCGAGAGGACATTTGAATGCCATGATGATGGAAATTGCAGAGAAAAAAGGAGGAGCAACCATTCATTACAATACAAAATGTATTGATGCAGATACCAAAGCAGGAACCGTAAAACTACAAGCGTACAAAACTGGAGAAATTTTTGAAGACAGTGCTGAGGTAGTGTTTGCTGCAGATGGAGCTTTTTCGGCTGTGCGTTACAATGCTTTTCAGAAACAAAACAGGTTTGATTACATGCAAGATTACATTGACGATGGCTACAAAGAATTGCTCTTGCCGCCTGACGAAAATGGAGACTACCGCATAGATAAAAACGCCCTACACATCTGGCCAAGAGGTAGATTTATGTTAATCGCCCTGCCAAACGAAGATGGAAGTTTTACCTGTACTTTATTTATGCCCTTTGAGGGGGAAAATTCCTTCGAATCGATAAAAACAGACGAAGACGTGAAGAATTTTTTCAAAACTACGTTCCCAGATTTTTATGACATGATGCCAAATTTGGTAGAGAATTGGCACGAACATCCACTTTCTTCTTTGTCGATAATCCGATGCAAACCATGGACAAGCGGAAAAATGGCGTTGATAGGAGATGCAGCCCATGCCACAGTGCCATTTTACGGACAAGGAATGAATGCAAGTTTTGAAGATTGCTACGTGATGTACAACCTAATGAAAAAGCACAACGAAAATTGGGAGGCAGTTTTCAAAGAATACGAAGAAAGAAAGCCAGATGGGGATGCCTTGCAAGATTTATCGGTGCATAATTACCATGTGATGCGCGATTACGTAGCGGATCCAAAATTCTTGCTACAGAAAAAGATAGAGGCAAAATTCTCTGCAGCTCACCCCGATAAATGGATGCCTCTGTATAGCCAAGTATCATTCAGCAACATCCGATATTCCGAGGCTTGGAAAAAAGGAATGGAGCAAGACGCCTTGATGAAAAAAGTAATGGACAAACCCAATATTGAAGAAATTTGGGATAGAAAGGAAATAGAAGAAGAGATTTTGGGGCTGATATAAACCGTTAGGGAAATTCCCGCGAAAGCGGGAATCTTAAACAGAGAATTATAAATAACATTGATATTATATGATTTTGAATATTTTTATTCAAAGGAATTATCCTCTTGAAGGAAAAAGTTAGCGAAAGATTCTTTGAATAATTTATCGTATTTGTGTAAGTCTGAGAAAATCAAGTAACTTGAGATTTTCCAGAGCATTATCGCCTCGAAGGGATTATTAGTTAATCATTATTCCAATATTAACACTATCTCGTTTTGTTGGCTACTTTATTTTATTATTGGTGATCCGAATCAAACAAAAACTACCATGTGCTACAATACCAAACTCACCCGAAAAGCCTCCGAAATTGAGAAAAGATTTGTAGCGGACATGGCCGTAAAAGGGGAGTTACAGCCAAACGAACAAATAAGTGGATTTTCCTTTCCCAAAACGCCCATCATTACCAATGCACAACCAAAGTCAGTCCAGTTCTACCATTGGGGACTTATTCCTAGTTTTGCAGACGATTCCAAAATAAGAGCCCACACGCTCAATGCCCGAATAGAAACAATTTTGGACAAACCCTCGTACGCAGAATCGGCACAAAAAAGATGTTTGGTAATCGCAAATGGCTTCTATGAGTGGACTTGGCACGATTCCAAAGGAAAAAACAAAGAGAAGTTTTTGATTACTATTCCTGGGGAGGAATTGTTTGCCTTTGCAGGAATTTATTCGTCTTGGATCAATCCAAATACGGCAGACGTGGTTGATTCTTATAGCATTGTTACCACAGAAGCCAACGAACTAATGGCAGAAATTCATAACATAAAAAAAAGAATGCCCATAATCTTAACCGAACAAAACGAACAAGATTGGTTGGCAGGTGATGATTTTGAGAATTTCAAAAAACCAGAAATAGAGTTAGTAGCCATTTCTCAAGAATCACAGCAAAGTTTATTTTAGGGTTTTATCATGTCAATGTGTTCGATCCCGCAATCGAGATAAGTATCGCTAGTTTGCTCAAATCCATGAGATTCGTAAAATTCTTTGAGGTAGAGCATTGCCGATATTTTGGTTGGTATTGACGGAAAAGTTCGCGAAATAAACTGATTCATTTGATGAATCATTTCATGTCCTAACCCATTGCCTCGGTATTTTTTGTCCAATACCACTCTTCCGAAAGAGGCTTCTGGAAATTTGGCTCCAGGGGCTAAAATTCGGGCTGTCGAAATAATTGTATCCTGTTGATTTTTTCCAATTAAATGAAATGCTTTTTTATCATACCCATCCAAATCATTGTAGGGAGCATTTTGTTCTACGGCAAATACTTCCATTCGCAACGATACACAATCATGCAATTCATCTAAAGATAATTTGGAAAAAGGTTTTATTTCAAAGTTTACTGTCATTGCACTTGTTTTTTTCGATTCCATAATTTAGTTTGGTATCCAAGACATACCCTTTTATCCAAACTTTAGTTAAAGTATAGTCTTTTTCGTTGGAGTAATCTACTAGTTCTCGTTCAAGTTTTCCGCGCTTTTTGGTGTTGTACTTGGCTGATATTTGTCCTCGTTCACCCGGAAACAGAGTGTCTTTCGTAAAACTGGCTACGGTGTAGCTACATCCTGATTTTACTCGTCTTACAATAAGTGGCGCAGTACACGTATTGTAAAAAGTAAAAGTGCGATGTCCGTTCGAATATCTTTCTATTGTGTCGTAGTCTATATTTCGATTCAAAAAAGTGATTATTGGAATCGACTCCTGGGACTCCACCTGTTGAGCAGATAAGCACATAGGCAAACAAGTCAGGAAAATCAGTAGTGTTTTATTCATGTTGATTAATTTGATAATACCGTTATAAGTTCTCTTTCTTTTGTGAAGAGGATGTATTTTTCAACATTTGGGTAATTCATGTCAGTGAGTAAGTTGCCGTAATTGGTAAGTTGATCGGTATAGGATTTTCGTTTCTTTCCAGTTTTGAAATCAAGGACAATTGTTCTGTTCTCTAGCATGATTACTTTATCGGGTCGGTACAAATTGCCGTCTTTGGCAATTATTTCTCTCTCATTGGCAACTGTTGTGTTCTCTTTAAACCAATCATTAACTGGTTCGATAGAAATAATTTCAGATATTTCATTTTCATAAAATTCAATTTCATGGTGAGCAATCATTCCTTGTTCTGCGAATATATTTACGGCATCCGAAATATCTTTTTTACTCGTTACTTGAGCAAGGATATTATGAATTAAATTACCGTAAGCAATTTTGGCTGCCGAGCTTTTTTCACCCCATAAATCTTGGTATTGTTTGCTAATTTGGATTTTTTGGCGCCATTCTGTAGAAATACATTCGCTCAATTTTTCTACTGTTTCGGTATTGTGTCGTTTTTGTATTCGTTGATGTCTCTTGCCAATGGTAAGGGAGTTTTCTGAAAATAAAGGATGAGAGGCGCATACTTGATAAAGAAAAGGGTTTATTTT
>Ga0181558_10000146_pt1 | contig 60565 bp, 59 predicted proteins | sample 011ome_22_FD_133754 | JGI IMG/M metagenome (GOLD analysis project Ga0181558, IMG submission 133754) | Coastal salt marsh microbial communities from the Groves Creek Marsh, Skidaway Island, Georgia - 011507BT metaG (megahit assembly) | ecosystem: Environmental > Aquatic > Marine > Intertidal... | reverse complement strand
TTCAAGGAGGGCGTCTCCCCTTCCCATACAAAGAAATCCCCTTGCAAATGCTTTAAACTCAATTTTGGATCCAAGGACTGGCTCTGAATGGAAATAAAGATGGTATTAAAATATAACTTCCAGCCTGCATCTAAGAGTCGCGTACCACGATTGGTCAGGGTAAGGGTTGCCCTATGCTGCTGGGGAACGGTGATTTTATTCTCCTCCAAGGACCAAGAAGCATGCATTTGAGCCCATCCTTTGGAAAAGAGTAAGGAGAAAAAGAGCGTAAAAAAAAGGACATTTCGGAAGAAAAAGGGATTCATGTTGAAACTGCTAGATTTGGAAGCTGAATAAATTTAAGGGGAGTTATTTTTATACCCATCTAATTTTAAATAAATTAATCTACGAAAGATGAATCATCAAATAAAACCCAAACATAATCCATGCGAATAGATCAACAAGCCACCCTCTTGAAAGGTCGTTACTTAGCCTTGGACGTATTGAGGGGAATGACCTTGGCCTTTATGGTTATTGTGAACACCCCTGGGAATTGGAGCACCCTTTATGCGCCACTTGCTCATGCCGACTGGCATGGATTTACTCCTACTGACTTAGTATTCCCCACCTTTCTTTTTGTGGTAGGAAATGCAATGAGTTTTGCGCTCAAAAAAATGCAGGACATGCGACCTGGAGATTTTTACAAAAAAGTCGGAACACGCACAGCCCTCATTTTTGGGATTGGTTGGCTGCTCAATGCTTTTCCATTCTTTGAACCCAATGAAGCCGGCCAACTTGCTTTCATCGATGTGACGGAAGTTCGATTGCTGGGCGTTTTGCAGCGCATCGCACTCTCCTATTTGGGAGCTGCGCTCCTCTTGTATTGGGGAGGAATTCGACTAGGCTGGATTTTTAGCATTGCCTCCCTACTTCTTTATTGGCCTATCCTATACTACTTCGGAACTGCCGGTGATCCCTACAGCCTGGAGGGAAATGCGGCGCTTCACCTAGATCTGGCAATCATAGGCGAAAAGCGCATGTATATGGGAGAAGGCATTCCCTTCGATCCAGAAGGTATTTTGAGCACACTCACATCCATCGTCAATGTAATTGCAGGATACCTAACGGGCCGTTTTATCCAAAAAAATGGAAATAGTGTTCCAGTCGTCAGAATGCTTCTCGTGATGGGAATTCTCTTGATTGGCTTGAGTTATGCTTGGGATGTACTATTTCCAATCAATAAAAAAATCTGGACCAGCCCCTATGTACTTTTGACTGTAGGCTGGGATCTCGTCATGCTTTCAGTACTTGTTTTTGTAGTGGAGATCAATCGGATTTCCTCCTGGACTTACTTCTTTCAAGCCTTTGGACGAAATCCGCTCATCCTCTACGTATGCTCAGGAGTGGTAATCTCACTTATTTCTTTTATCCCCATGGGTGACATCAATTTGAAGAAGTTCATTTATGCAGAAGCCTTCAGCAGTTGGCTGGAACCAAAAAATGCCTCCTTTTTATTTGCCATCGCTTACATGCTCTTGATTTGGAGCATTGGTTTTCTGATGGATAAAAATAAAATCTACATCAAGGTATAAGTACTGCTACTATAAAAAATGGCAGCAAGAGATTTTTGCTGCCATTTTTTGTTTTCCTTCAAAGAGTATATTTAAAGATAGCCTTTGGTGATGCGCTGAATGTATTTTCCCACAATGTCAAATTCCAAGTTAACTAGGTCCCCTACTTCCAATTGATGAAAATTGGTGAATTCGTAGGTATAGGGAATGATAGCCACCGAAAAAAACCCTGGAGCAGAATTAAAACAGGTCAGGCTGGTGCCATTTAAAGTGATTGATCCTTTTTCTACGGTTACATTACCCAATTCAGCATCGAAACTTACGTCTACAAGCCAAGAACCATCCTGATCTGCAATTCGCTGAATCGTTCCAATTTGATCAATATGGCCTTGGACAATATGTCCATCAAATCGTCCATTTGCAGACATACAGCGTTCCAAGTTCACTTTTTTACCCACTTTCCAGGCGGATAAATTGGTCTTTTGCAAGGTTTCGGCAATTGCAGTAACCTGGTAGCCTTCAGAAGTAACTTTTACTACTGTTAGGCAGACCCCATCGTGTGCCAAGGATTGATCTACTTTCAATTCGGCAGTCAATGGACTTGAAAAATAATAGTGTGTGTTGGTCCCTTCGGTGGTGATATCGCTGAGGGTCCCGATGGCTTCTATAATTCCGGTAAACATCTATGGGCAATTAAGTACGTTAGACAATCCTTCCAAAAAATTGCCTTTCCGGATTCAAAGTACGGCAATTAATCAATTATCTTCGAGGACTCAAGCTCAAAATTCATGCTCAAGTTAGAAGATACTTACCTACATAAAGGAAAACGAAAAGCACTGGTTGCCGAGCTTCGCAAAAAAGGAATCCAAAACGAGGCAGTATTGGAAGCAATCAATGTGCTACCACGTCATTTTTTTTTCGACACGGCCTTGATTTCCCATGCCTACGAGGACAAAGCCTTTCCAATTGGTGAAGGTCAAACTATCTCCCAACCCTATACGGTTGCCTTTCAATCCTCTCTTCTAGAGGTTATTCCTGGAAATAAAATACTTGAGATTGGAACCGGATCGGGATATCAAGCCTGCATCTTGCACCTCCTGGGTGCAGAAGTCATCAGTATTGAATACCAAAAAAAGCTTTTTGAACATACCAGTCGTTTTTTGCAGCGCTTGGGAATCCAACTTCAACTATTCTATGGAGATGGCACAGGCGGTGTACCTACACATGCTCCCTATGATAAAATTATTGTGACCGCCGGGGCTCCAGTAGTCCCTGAAGCCCTTATTCAACAACTGAAAATCGGAGGGATTCTAGTTATCCCCTTAGGAGACCGGAAAAAGCAAGCCATGGTGAAAATCACCAAAAAGTCAGCTACCGAAATTAAACGTGAAGAATTTGAGGGGTTTTCCTTTGTTCCTTTGCTCGGAAAAGAGGGCTGGGGCCACTGAAACTTTACTGATCTAAAACAACTTAAAATAGAGTTATCTCCAAATTAAATTTGGAAATAATTCTTAAATGTAATTTTTACAGAATTTTAGTGCTATTTTTGAATAAATTCAATCCATATGCCTAATCAAAAGTTTGCGAAAGACTCCGTGACTATCATGACGGAGATGGTGTTGCCCAACGATACAAACACACTCAACAACCTCATGGGTGGACGATTGATGCATTGGATGGATATTGTTGCTGCCATTGCCGCCCAGAAGCATTGCAATCGAATTGTTGTTACCGCATCAGTAGACAATATTTCCTTTAAGGAGCCAATCAATCTAGGCAATGTAGTCACTCTTAGATCTCAAGTTACGAGGGCATTTACTTCTTCCATGGAAGTATACATAGAAGTAACCGCAGAAGACATTCCTGCCTGCAAGAAAATTAGGACACACCGTGCATTTTTTACTTTTGTGGCAGTAGATCAAAATGGCAAACCGATTGAAATTCCTCAAGTAGTACCTGAATCCCCAGAGGAAATTGAATTATTCGAAGGAGCTTTAAGAAGAAGGCAATTACGCCTGGTACTTGCCAAGCGGATGAAACCTGAAGATGCGGTAGAATTGCGCTCCATCTTCAACCTGGACAAAAAATAACCAGAAACTCTAATTTAATATTCTCTTTTTCTGAACGAGTGAATCACCGCTTCCGCTGCGATTCTACCTGAAGTCATCGCTGCATTGATTGATCCATTCAAGAGGTAATCTCCTGCCAAAAATACGTGGTCCAATACCTTGCATTCGGTAAAAGGAATACTCAACTTTAAATCTCCTACCTGAGGCAAGGCATGTGAGATAAAGTACGTTTTTAAGTGCTTAAATTGATCTGCCTTCCATCCAGAAATTTCTTCTAGCTCAGACTGAACAACTTTAATCAATTCCTTTTCGGCAAGGGTGGTATCCAATACAGTTACAGAAAGCAGTGACTTCCCCTTAGGTGCATATTCTTTAGAGACATCCTCCATAAAAACCAAATTATTGATCACTCGTTTCCCAGTAAGTAAGCCAATCATCGGTCTCCCAAGGAAGGATTTGGGAGCAGCAAAATACAAATTGATCACCTTACGCGCAGGCGCAAACTGCCCCTCCAACTGTTTCATCACTAAATCTGGCTGCACAGCCACGATGATACGATCTGCCTTAATTTGCGTCCCATCTGAAAGTAAAATATTTTCCCCTTCCACACTTGCAACAGGGGTATTCAGTTTAATTTCTGTCCTTTGTAATTGGCTTTTTATCATTTTAGGAATCTCACCCATCCCTTTCGCTGGAACTGCTGCATAGCCTTGAGAAAACATCTTGAATACAAACTCAAACATTCTAGAACTCGTTTCCAAGTCCTTTTCTAAGAAAATTCCCCGAAAGAAAGGCCTGAAAAAATTGGAAATGATGGCATCAGAAAATCCATAATTTTTCAAGTATTCGTGGGTTGGCGAAGATGGTTCCGCAAAAATGGTCTCCAAGCTCTTCTTCTTTAAATCTTGGGTTAGGGTAAATACCCTCACCTTATCCAAAAAGGTTCCTACTCTAGAAACCGCCATTCCTACCAATTTCAATGGATTTCGAAGTGGATCTGTGAGAATATAGGAGTCTTTTTCTTCAAAAATAATTGCCCCAGGATCAAAATTCTTGAGTTGCAAGGCTTGAAAATCAAGGTATCGCTTCGGTTCAGGATAGGCGGTGTTTAACACCTGAAACCCATGATCAAACCGGTATCCAGCTTCAACATCTGTTTTCATCCTGCCTCCTATCCGATCTGAGGCTTCCAAAATCACTGCTGACAAACCCGCTTTTTCTAATTCTAACGCGGCAATTAGGCCAGAGAGACCTGCTCCCACAATGTAAATTTTCTTTTCGCTCATTTAGAATTTACTTAAATGGATAGACCAAAATAAACTTGGCTTTCCCTATTTCTAGTTGGATCAAATTATAAACAGGAACCAGGTAAAAGAGTTTTGAAAACTGCAGGCCAAAAAGATTTGATAAATGGGATGGGTTTCCTGCGGTAATGTTGTAAACTCGGGTAAAAAAAGGACTCCACCATGAAGAATTTCTTGCTTTCTATTTTTATCCTTGCGACTGCCCCACTGACATCCCACGCACAAAATTATTTTCCAGAAGCTGGAAATTGGCAAACCAAAAGTCCCAAAGAATTGGGATTGGATGCAATTAAACTCCAAGAAGCCATCCAATTTGCAGAAACACATGAAAGTTCAGAAAACCACAACTTAAAAATTGCTCATTACGAAAGTAGCTTTGGACGAGAGCCTTTTGGTTTTCCTGTTGGCCCAATGAAGGAGCGTGGTTCGGCTACTGGATTGATTATTTACAAAGGGTATGTAGTAGGGCAATGGGGGGATCCTGCACGCGTAGATTTGACCTTTAGTGTAGCAAAAAGCTTTCTCTCTACCACCACTGGCTTAGCTGTGGAGGCAGGCTTGATTCGCTCAGTGCAAGATCAGGTTCATCCCTACATGGCACCCATCTATCCCTACGACCCCTTACGTTTGGCAGTCAACAAGGCAGATCACCTTGATCAAGAAGATGTGTTTGACCTATTTGGTACCCCACACAACCAAAAAATCACCTGGGATAATTTGTTACGGCAGACCTCCGATTGGGAAGGCACCCTCTGGGGCAAGCCGGATTGGGGCGATCGCCCTTCAGAAGGAGTCAAGCAGAAAAGAGCCCGAGATCAACGGGAACCGGGTAGCAGTTACGAATACAACGACACCCGAGTCAATGTCCTTGCTTTGGCCCTATTGAATGTTTGGCGGAAACCACTCCCTCAAATTTTGAAAGAAAAAATTATGGATCCCATTGGAGCAAGCCCCACTTGGAGATGGACTGGATACGAAAACTCTTTCGTCGTCTTGGATGGCCAAATTGTCCAATCTGTAAGTGGTGGATCGCATTGGGGAGGAGGCATGATGCTCTCCGCTTGGGATCAAGCCCGATTCGGCTACCTCACCCTTCGAAATGGAAACTGGAATGGCAAGCAACTCATTCCGCGTTCTTGGATTGAACTTTCCAAAACCCCCACTCCTGTGCAACCCGATTATGGGTTTATGAATTATTACCTCAATTTGCAACAGAAACAAATACCAAGCGCTCCCAAATCTGCGTTTCTGCACATCGGAGCAGGCACCAACATGATTTATGTGGATCCTGAAAACGATTTATTGGTTGTTTCAAGGTGGATTCCAAACGGAGATAAAGCTGAATTAATTCGACTTATCTTGGAAAGTTTACCTGCAAAAAATTAGGGGATAATTCTATTTGAAATTTGCGGTTGAACGTACAGCTCTTGCTCAGCTTTGGATAAGATGTCGTATCCCAATTCCAAAGGAGAAGGACCAATCCACCTGCTTTTTGTACCAGAAAGTGTAAGTCTCCGTTCCTTTTTATCCAGTGACAAAATACCAAAAAGGACTTCTTCGTAAGGACAGGTACGCGACAAGTCAGGAAAGGTACGATGCGAAAAAGCATCCATACTGAAGTGTTTGTGTTTTTCTCCCACCCAATAGTACGAAGCAGAATTCAAGTGTAAATACGGGATACCTCCTACTCTGATAAATTGATCTACATGAGCATGACCATTGATGGCAAGGATGATTTTGCTGTGATATGCACTCAATAAGGCCTGGATTTCGCTAGCATTATCCATCACGTAGATACCTGCTATCGGCTGATGAGAAATCACAATCACTGGCTCCAAAGAATCTGTCAACTGTTGATTTAACCAGTCCTGCTGGACTTTACCGATGTAAGAGGCATAGCCACCGTTGTATTTCGGAGAGCCCGGATCATTCCCGTCCAAGACGAGGATCCGAACCCCCTGGATTACCTGGGAATAGTAGGCTGCCGGCATGCCAAACGATTGAATCACTTGCTCCTTGGTTTTGCCCTCATCCAAGTCATGATTTCCTATCACGTGGAGGGAAGGAATAGGTCCTTGATTAAATGAATCAATAAATGCTTGGTTTTCTTTTTTAGGAATGGCAAAATCACCCAATTGAATTTTGACATGCGGGGATACTCTTTTTAGAGCCTCTAAAAATGTTTGTAATCGAAGATCAGCATCGTGGATGATATCCTTGTGCAGATCCGTAATCAATCCCAAGCGAAGGCTTTGTTCCTCTCCTGCCCACAAGTCTAGAATGGCCGGTGGCAACAGAAACGAGCAGCTGCTAAGTAAAGTTGATTTGATAAAACTTCGGCGATCGATAGGCATGATTGAAAAAACTAGACGATTTAAAGCTCAATGAATTTAAAACTATTTGCAACTATCCGTTTATTTACCTCTAAGCAATTGAAAAAAGATTTGAAGTTCCATTAAATGAGTAGTGGTCCGTGGACAGGCTAATTGGGGTGATTTATCCGCATTTGATAACCCCAACTGTTCCAATTTCATATTTATGAATAATCTTATAATTTTTTATAGAAGATGAGGGCGGGTACCAAACCCAAATTCGGATGGCGGTAAGCCTCCGGTATCTCCCCAATCACCGAGAATCCAAGAGATTTCCAAAGGCGAACAGCTTTTTGGTTAGATTGGATGACAAAATTAAACTGCATCGCTAAAAATCCACGGGATTTGGCGACTTCTTGAGCATATTCACCCATCCAGCGCCCCAATCCCTGCCCCTCCATATCTCGAGAGACTACGAATCCTGCATTGCAAATGTGGTCCCCCAAGCCTTCTTGATTGGCTTTTAGGTAAAAGGTCCCCACAACTACCCCCTCTATTTCCACCACAAAAGTAACTTTATCTACCTCCATCCAGTAATCCATCATTGATTCCTTGGTTTTATCTAAGGAAAAAACATAGGTTCCTCCCTGTCGAACCATGGGCTCTAAGATTCCCCAAAGAGCCTTGATGTCTTTATGGGTGGCTATTCTTGCGGAAAACGAGGGATGCATCGAAGGAAAAGAAAGTAAATTGGGAACGCATGTATTTTGAGATAAAATGCATACACTACTAGGGAAGTTCTGAAATAGCTCGGGATTTACCAAGTTCTAATTCGGATATACTTCCACGAAATCTTCCCAAGGGGCATATTATTTTTCAATTACCTGAGATATATTCGTCGAACCAATTGCCCTATGTCGACTAGTTCCTATCAAAAAATATCTGGATTTTTAATGGCCATGACCTCGGCTATATTTTGGGGAATTTCAGGAACTTGTGCACAGTATTTGTTTCAAAGTAAGGAAGTGGATCCTGCTTGGCTCGTTACTTGGCGCATGGTACTAGCAGGAACTTTGCTCATCTTATTTTCGATTGTCCGGGAGAAAAAAGCTGCCTTTGCCATCTGGCAAACTCCTAAAGATGCAAGCAAACTTTTGCTTTTTGGCATTCTGGGCATGGTGGCTGTACAATACACCTATTTTTACAGTATTTCCCTTTCCAACGCTGCCACCGCTACCATTTTGCAATACATAGGACCTGTATTTGTATTGGGGTTTTATGCCTTAAAAAATAAAAAATGGCCAATTTTAGGGGAATATTTGGCTTTGATTTTTGCTTTAGCAGGCACATTCCTATTGGTTACACATGGTTCAACAGAGTCATTGGTAATTTCAAATCAAGCGCTCATTTGGGGTTTGCTTTCCGCCTTAGCACTCGCCTTCTACACCATCCAACCGGTAGGTTTGTTGCGGAGTTTTTCTCCAGCAGCCATTACGGGGTGGGGCATGCTGGTAGGTGGGATTGTATTATCCATCTGGTTGCAACCATGGTATTTTTCTGGTAACTGGGATGGAGAAACTTGGCTTGCCTTTGGGTACATTGTAATTTTCGGAACCGTTCTTGCCTTCTATTTCTTCCTCACTGCTGTATCCAAAATTGGAGCCACCTTCGCCAGCTTACTTTGTAGCGTGGAGCCACTTGCTGCTACCTTAACAGCCGTGCTCTGGCTGGGTGTATCGTTCTCTGGATACGACTGGGCGGGGACCATGCTCATCCTATTTACAGTAGCCTTACTGACCCTTTCCAAAGAAAAGGGGAAAAATAATCGGAATTAAATCCGTGCTTGATAGGTATATAAATCAAAATACCTTCCTTTTTTAGCGAGAAGTTCTTCATGTTTGCCTTGCTCCACGATTTGTCCTTGCTCGATTACCAAAATTTGATCAGCCTGACGTATGGTACTTAGTCGGTGAGCAATAACGAAAGTGGTCCTCCCCTGCATCAACTCTTTCAAACTTGCCTGAATGAAGGATTCTGATTCTGTATCCAAGTTGGAAGTAGCCTCATCCAAAATAAGTACTCTCGGATCTGCCAAAATTGCTCGCGCAATGGCGATTCGCTGCCGTTGTCCACCGGAGAGCTTGACTCCACGCTCACCGATCAAGGTATCCAAGCCTTTTTCAAAGCGATCGGTAAATTCATGCACATGGGCGGCTTTGACCGCCATGTCTAACTGACTCTCTGAGGAATCGGGTCTTGGGAAAAGGATATTCTCTCGGATTGTGCCCTCAAACAAGAAGTCGTCTTGGAGCACAACACCCAACTGAGAACGGAAAGTATCCAGCGTAATGGACTGAAGATCGTGGCCATCCAAGTAAACCACCCCAGAATCCGGATTTAAAAATGTTGCTGCCAAACCTGCAAGGGTGGTTTTTCCAGATCCTGAGGTACCCACCAAGGCGGTTACTGTACCTGCAGGTGCATCAAAGGTAATTCCTTTAACCACATCCTTTCCGGATTCGTAGGCAAATGCCACGTTTTCAAACCGAATATCCCCTTTAATACCTGCTAATTTCTTCGTCCGTTTTTTATCATCTTCTTCCAAGGGCATGTTCATGATTTCTTCAGTACGATCCAAACCTGCAAAAGCTTCGGTCAATTGACTTCCTATATTAGACATCTGCACAATAGGAGCAATCATAAATCCGAGGTACAGTGTAAAAGCAAGGAAGTCACCAAAAGTCATTTGCCCTTCCATGATTTGGTAGCCCCCCAAACCCATGATCCCAGCAGAGGCCAATCCCAAAAGCAATGCGCCTGCAGAAGTCACGAAGCTAGTTGCAGTCAAACTCGCCTTAACATTCAAAAACAATTCTTCTACTCCCCTTTCAAAGGTTTTAATTTCTTGATTTTCAGCATTAAATCCTTTGATCACTCGAATCCCCCCTAAGGTTTCGGTAAGCCTGCCAGTCACTTGAGCATTGATTTTTCCCCGTTCACGAAAAATGGGTCTGATTTTACCAAAGGCTTTCAAGGAAACTAGACCAAAAATTAGCACCGGTAACAACACAAAGGCAGTCATTGATGGACTGATGGAAATCAACAAAGTCAAGGAAATTATGGCAGCCAACCCTCCTCCAATCATTTGGGCGAAGCCAGTGCCAACCAGATTTCGAACCCCTTCCACATCAGTCATGATGCGCGATACCAACTCTCCAGTTTTGGAATTATCAAAAAAACGAATAGGTAATTTGATGATGTGTTGCTGAACTTTAGATCGCAATTGAGAAATCAAATGCTGCGCTTCTACGCTTAAAATTTGTGTAAGGGCATAGGAAGTTACCGCTTGAACGACAATTGCGAGGACCACTACAAAAATCAATCCTTTCAATTGCTGCAAATCATTGCTGGGAATTACTTCATCGATCAAAAATTTGGTGGCCCCAGGAAGTACTAAACTTGCAATTCGACTGATTACAATCAAAACTAAACCAATCAATAGTTGCCTTCTACGTGGCCAGATAATGGTAGAAAATACTTGACGGATGGTGACTTTGCGTTCCTTCTTGGGTGCCATAAACTCGAAAATAAATGTGGTTGGGTAATAAAAAAGCCTGTTACTGAAGAACAGGCTTTTGAAATTTAAACGTAATTACTTTAGTTGGATTTGGTCAATACATTGGAAATTAAAGAAACTTTTTCGATAGGTTCGGAAGCGTTGGAATAAATACGAACCACTGAATTTTGTTTCCCTACCTTTCCTGTGGAATTGAATGAAACTTTTATTTCAGCAGATTTTCCAGGTGCCACCGGTTCCTTTGGCCAGCTAGGAACGGTACAACCACAAGTAGCTGCCACATTGGAGATAATCAAGGGTTGTTTTCCTGTATTGGTCAATACAAAGGTATGCTCCACCTTTTGACCCTGGACGATGTCACCAAAGTCGATACTATTTTCTTTAAAAGTAATTACAGGAATTGTTTCTTGTGCTTGAATCTGATTGGCAAAAGCCAATACAAACAAGCTAAAAACTAGTGCTATTTTCTTCATGTGTATTTCGTTTAATGTTCAAATATTCAAATTTTGAGGCATTCTTCAAAATAACAGAATAGGAATGAATAAAATTCCAAGCCGAGAGCCAGATTAAATTTAAAGTGCTCCCAAAAATTTAACTGCCCTTCTAAAATTCTAGTAGCTGAATTAGTCCTCTGATTCTTCTTCTACCAATCCTTTAACGAAAAATGTAGGTGAAAAGTTGACTAAATACAATTCTTCAGAGGCCCGTGTTACGGCTGTATATAACCACCGAATAAATTCGGCATCAAGCTGTTCTTCTACCAGATAACCTTGATCAATAAATACTGCCTTCCATTGTCCACCTTGAGCCTTGTGGCAGGTGATTGCATAGGCAAATTTGACTTGCAAGGCATTCAGATAGGGATCCTTCCGAATGTATTCCATCCGCTCGGCCTTATTAGCTAAGTCGGCATAATCCTCGCTCACTTGCTCATAAAGCGATCGGTACTGATCGCGAGTCAGGGAAGGGCCCGAGGAATACAAAGTGTCTAAAATGACTTTTGCTTCGAAATATGGCTCTTCTGCATAATCCAACAAGCGCAATTCTAAAGTAGCAAATCGCAATCCGTACCGTTCTTCAAAGCTTCGGATTTTCATTACTTCGGCGAGATCCCCATTTGCTAAAAAATTAACCTTCTCAGATTCGGCCATGTACGTGTAATTGTTTTTCACAATCATGAGCAGGTCCCCAGCACAAATTTCATCCTCGTAAAAATGGATTGTCTGTCGGATGTACCCATTGTATTGAACAGCAGACTTATTGGAACGAGTGATGATGCAGGTATTCTCCGTACCATACTTGGAATAGGCATAGCGTAGGCCATCCTCCAACTTTTCCGAAGTCATTTTAAAGATATCTTTAAATAAGTGCGTCTGAATTTTTACTGCTACTTTTTCCACACCCAATTCATTTCGGAGACGCGTAGCATTGAATAAAATGCCTGATTCCAGTTTTTGCCGCATGACTTCGACCAATTCAATTTGATCTGCCTCCAAGCGGTAGTGCCTAAGTAGGTATTCTCCATCTAAGGCAGGGCTGTATTGGCTCCCCACGGGTGGCAATTGAGCTGTATCTCCGACAAAGAGTAGGCGATTGCCTTCTCCTGAAAAAGTGTAAGTGATTAAATCCCAAAGTAAATTTCCTGACATTCCTCCATCATCAGCAAGCATGGAAGATTCATCCACAATAAATAGGGTATCCTTAAAATAATTCTTTTGTAGTGTAAAGCCCCCTCCTAAAGTACCAGGGTCGCCTTTGGGTTTATATATTATCTTATGGATAGTAAAGGCCGATCGTCCCGAGTAGGTGCTCATCACCTTGGCGGCTCTACCGGTAGGCGCCAAAAGTAGGGGGCGCAGATCAAGTCGAGGAAGTATTTTGACGACCGCTGACAAAAGGGATGTTTTTCCAGTACCTGCATAACCTTTTAAAATAAAGACCGGCTTATCTAGAGAGGGCTTTCGGAAAAAATCATCCATTTTTACAAAAAAACTAGCCTGTCCTTGTGTGGGTTGAAATGGAAAACTCTTTAGAAGTAATTCAGAAGGAGTGGGAAGCAGGGAAGTCGGTTTGTTCATCGCTAGACGAAAGTACATGTCAAAAGATAAGATCAGCAAAGAAATTGAATCAAAATTTGGAAACCGACTCCGGATTCGAGTAAATGGAATCTTGATTGAGGAAAATAAAATTCTTCTGGTCAAGCACAGAATGAGTTTGGAACAGGATTTTTGGTCCACGCCAGGGGGAGGGATGGAATTTGGAAGTAATGCCCAGAAAAACCTTGTCCGTGAATTTCACGAAGAAACAGGATTGACTATTACCGTTGGTAATTTTATTTGCCTCAATGAATACCTGGATCCTCCCTTACATGCGCTTGAATGCTTTTTTGAAGTGAAACGAATTAGCGGTGATACAAGCTTGGGTAGTGATCCAGAACTTACTCCTGAAAATCAATTACTTTCAGAAATCAAATGGATGAGTTTACAGGAACTCCATTCCATCGATCACCAACATATTCATCCCATTTTTATTGGAATAAAATCACTCAATGAATTAGTATTGTGTAAAGGATATTTTAATTTTGAAAATAAATACCTAAAATAGCACGTTTTAAAAACCTTCAACCTTAATTGGATTTCTAAACCTCACTCAAAATGAATCTAACAAAAGTTCTCTCATTTGCCTTCTTTGCTGCCGCTGCTGTCCTAGGCTACCTTCTTTGGAAAGGAGTTGATGACGTTGTAGAACAAGAAAAAAGAATTGCTTTGCTAGAAGCTGCAACGATCGAAAAACTGGAAATGTTGCGTGATGCACAATTAGCTTACCAAGCTTCCAATGGAAAATACGCGAGCACTTGGGATTCATTGAAAATGTTTATTGAATCTGGTACCATTTGGCTAGTTCAGCGGACAGAAACAACCAAGCTTCTTGATTATGGAGCTGAAGAAACGAAAGTTACTTACGATACAATTGGATCCGTTGCTGTAATTGATTCCTTATTTTCACCTGCAAAGCATCCAGATTTTAATATGAATCTTTTGCCTGTAGTTCCCGGTTCAGGTGGAAAACAATTTGAGTTCTTTGCCGATAAAATTGAAAAAACGGGTGGATACAAGGTGAGCGTATTTGAAATTCGAGACCCAGCTCCAATCAACCCTCTAAGAAAAGCAAACAATAACGAAAAAGCATTGCGTGTAGGATCTAGAACAGACGCATCTACAGAGGGGAACTGGAAATAACCGGTACTGATCTTGGAAAATAACCTTAAGGTCCAGACGAGTGATAAGTTTGCTGCTATACAAACAGCAAGCTTATCACTTTTTCTTTATCCTAACTCACTTATCCTTTTTGGAAAAGACAAAAACCAAAGCATCACATGCATTCATACCTATGAGCAGGTGAATTGGAATAAACTGGATGAGGTGCTTGCTACCGATTCTTTGGCCAAGTTAGATTTACCAGCCAAAATTTATGCCCATGAAGGGATCTTTACGCTAATTCCAGGCGTTCTTTTTCAACAAGGAAACGAAAAAGAATACTTAGAGGTAGCTGGAAAACTTCCTAGTTCCCCCTTATTTTTTAACACAGCAGTAGATAGCAACAACATCCAAATTGTAAGTTGTATCCCTGCTAAATTGCAGCAAATTCTTTCCATACGATTTTCTGAATTCACTTTCTATCATGGTGCGAGTTCCTTTTTATCGTATTTGTTTAAGGAACGATTTAATTTAATTAGCCAAGAAATTTGGATCAATCTATTTGATAATTACCTGTATTTGGGGGGATTTACTGATCAAGAACTTTCTGTTTTCAATCGATTTGAGGCAGCCAATAAAGAGGAGGTATTGAAGTATACCCTCATCTTGATGGAATCTTTGCAACACGACAGAAACCATGCACGTGTCACTTTATTTGGAGCCACCAAGAATAATGGAATTACCCAAGAATGGGGAAAAGAATATTTCGCAAACTTCAGGTTGCTCCAACCTCATTCGAATCAAAATTACGGTTCAGGATTGACACAAAACAAAGCTCCTGCAATATTTGAATCCTATTGGCAGCCTTAATCATGAAAAAAGTAGCTATTTTCCCAGGTTCCTTTGATCCTTATACTAAAGGACATCATGATATTGTATTGAGGAGTTTAGCCCTATTTGATGAAGTAATTATTGGCATTGGTTACAATTCAACTAAAAAAAATCGGTATTTCGATATCGATTTGATGGTAAAAAAAATAAAAGAAATCTATCGAGAAACCCCAGCGGTTTCTGTAGTGGTTTATAACGAGTTGACATCTACTTTGGCCAAAAAACTTGGAGCGCAATTCTTAATTCGAGGCTTAAGAAATACAACCGACTTCGAATACGAAAACACCATTAGTCAGATGAACCGCTACCTGAATGAAGAATTGGATACCGTTTTTTTAATCACCTCACCGCAGTACGCAGCTATAAGCTCTACCGTCATTCGAGAAGTTCACCGCTATGGAGGCAATGTCACCGAATTCCTCCCTTATTCACTTTAATTTACTCTTGATTTTTAAGGTGTTTTTTAAATAAATACCGCATTGAAGGATAGGAATCAATCAGCGCTGTTTTTGCTTCAATTTCGGAAAACCATCGAATATCATCAATTCCTTCTTCCTGCTGAGGCTTCATGCTTAGATCGTGCGTACTTACCATCGCATACCAATAGGTTTTTTTTAAAATACTCCTCCTATTTTGTGTATAGGTATGCCAAGTAGTGCATATGTGATCGCCCACTCGAACCCGGATGTTACACTCCTCTTCGACTTCTCGTTTTGCACATTGTTCTGGTGTCTCCCCTTTATCAAATTTCCCTTTCGGGAAGTCCCATTTTCCAAGTCGATGAATAAGTAATACCTGTTGTTTTTTAGTTACTACTCCACCCGCAGCTTTTACAATTAAAAATCTGCTTTTTACAAATTTTTTCAACTCTCCTTTTGAAGAAGTAACTAAAGTAATGGAATCCAACTGCTTCATTTTTCGAGTACGCATGAGGTAAAGCAATCGAATCACAAGATCATGACTTGGTTCAAAAAAAATAACATCACCCTCCCATTCCACCTCTTCAGGAATCTCTTCCACCTGTAGGTAACTATGTTCATAGGTCTTGGACGAGTCAAGTTCCTCGAAGGAAATTAGTTCCAACGGCTTGTCGTTCACAAATATCTTCATCTGACTTCAAAAGACTAAAGGGTGTAAGCCTCAAAAATGCATAAAAATTCGGAATTATCATCTAAGAATAATTAAGCTCAGGATCCATCGATTTCTTTGGTTTACTCCAGAAAGAATTATCCTTTCCAATACTCTGATACATTCTTTAGAGGCAGAAATCTATCCGCGAGGTATAGGCCTATTTATATTGTGGATGAGCACCCACAGGATACTCATTCCAATTTGACTAATTCACGGATTACAAATCCTCCTAATTCAAAATATTTCCATAGAAAATGCCCAATCCTTCCTTGGTAAAGATTGGGATTGCTTATTTTTGGATTATGGAACTCTTAAACCCTTCAATTGCTGCTGAAATAGCCCAGCAACTCCTTCAAATTCAAGCCATTCGACTACAACCTGAAAAGCCCTTTACCTGGGCATCAGGTTGGAAATCACCCATCTACTGCGATAATAGGATTTCCCTCTCTTTTCCTGAGGTAAGAAAGATGATTAAAAATAACCTAACTCAGGCTGTGCAGCATTTTTTTCCTACTGCTGAGTCTATTGCAGGTGTAGCCACTGCGGGAATCCCACAGGGAGCACTACTTGCCAATGATCTAGATCTCCCCTTTCTATATGTTCGGTCGAAGCCCAAAGGCCATGGCATGGAAAATACAATTGAAGGTAAGGTAGTTCCCCACCAAAAGGTAGTCGTTGTAGAAGATCTCATCTCTACAGGTGGAAGTTCCCTCAAAGCCGTCGAAGACTTAAGACATGCTGGTTTTGACGTATTAGGGATGGTGGCCATCTTTAGCTATGGTTTTGATGTAGCAGATAAAAATTTCAGTGAATCAGGGGTGCAATTGGTTTGCTTGAGCAATTACGACGCCTTACTTCCTGAAGCCGTAAAGCAAAACTATATCGATCATTCCACCCTAGCTTCTCTTACTGAATGGCGCAAAAATCCGAGTAGCTGGATGCAGTAAATGTTTTGATACTCCAATAGGAAACCCAGAATTCTGGTTTTTTGGGTTCAAAAGCATTCGAGAGTTCCGATTATTAAGTCCTTATCCAAAAATTGGGATTGACTTTTGATGAGATGGGCAATCGAACAGAAACCGTGGTTAGTCAACAAAAATTACCCTCCCTTTCCAAACCAGCTTGCATACATAGGGTAGTTTTTGGCTGTCCGCAAAATGACTTCCCGCATGTTTTCTCCTATATCCTTGACTTTTTTTGCGGGCATACCCGCATAGATAGACCCCGCCTCCACGACTGTTCCAGCAAGTACCACTGCACCCGCAGCAATGATCGAATCAGAATAAACAACGGCTCCATCCATGACAATTGCACCCATTCCTACTAGTACCCGGTCATGGATAGTACATCCATGAACGATGGCATTGTGCGCAATCGAAACCTGATTCCCTAGGTAGGTTCCAGCTTGCTTGTAGGTGCAATGGATGACTGCTCCATCTTGAATATTGGTATCGTCACCAATCCGGATTTCATTGACATCGCCACGGATGACCGCATTGAACCAAACGGTACAGTTTTTTCCCAACTTCACATCACCCACCAGGGTGGCATTCGGTGCTAGCCAGCAGTTTTCTCCTAACTCAGGAGTAATACCATTAACCTCTAAAATACAAGCCATTTTGTTTCTACTTTTTGCTACGTTTTAATTCTTTTGGGAAAATAAAACATTTCAGACGATCCTGGTTCTTTTTATTCAAATTCCGCAAAAGGATGATTTCAACAAATCCACATCACCCCCATTTCATTTTCAAAAAATAGTAGTTTAGCACAGTAAAAAGAAAATCCCTTTCCAAAACTCAATTCCTATCGGGTACAACAGGCTACTTCTATGGAAAAAAGTTTATTTGATTTCCCAATCCGGAAAATAATCCACTTGGACATGGACGCATTCTATGCTTCTGTAGAGCAGCTGGACCATCCCGAATGGAGGGAGAAGCCGTTAGTGGTAGGTGGAAATGAAAATCGAGGTGTAGTAGCCGCTGCCAGCTATGAAGCACGGAAATTTGGAATTCATTCTGCTATGTCCTCTGCTTTAGCGGCAAGAAAATGCCCCAATCTTATTTTTGCCAAACCGAGATTTGACCGTTACAAAGAAATTTCCAGACAAATCCGAGAGATTTTTTTTGAATACACGGATTTGGTGGAGCCACTTTCCTTGGATGAAGCTTTTTTAGATGTCACGGAAAACAAATTACACATAAATTCGGCTGTACTTATTGCCAGTCAAATCCGAGAAAAAATCAGGGCAAAAACAAGTTTAAATGCCTCTGCTGGTATTTCCTACAACAAATTTTTAGCGAAGATTGCCTCCGATCTCAACAAGCCCAATGGACAGGCTGTGATTCTTCCTGAAGAAGCAGAGACATTTCTTGAAAAACTACCCATTGGAAAATTCTTTGGTATTGGGAAAGTGACTGCTGAAAAAATGAGGCAAGTCGGCATTCATTGCGGAAAAGACTTGAAGGAATATTCATTACAATACCTTGTTAAAAAGTTTGGGAAATCTGGTGAACACTATTTCCATATAGTCCGTGGAATTCATCTGTCCCCAGTACAAGCAAATCGGGAACGAAAATCATTAAGTGCAGAAAACACGTTTGAGAAAGACCTATTCCTAGCACATGATTTGGAACAGCAATTGGAATTGATCTACCAGGAACTCCTTCGCAGATTAAAAAAAACAGGGATTCAAGGCCGTACCCTTACTCTTAAAATCAAATACAATGACTTTTCATTGCAAACCAGAAGTAAGACATGGGAGCGATTTCCGAATGAAGCGCAGATTTGGCAAACTTCCATTGAACTGCTTCACCAAGACTCACTATCCAAATCCGTTCGACTCCTAGGGCTAGGAGTCTCCAACTTTTTTGAAGGTGAGGAAAGTGGGAGTGGTAGCGAACAGTTGTCTATTCCATTTTTAAAAATTCCAACCCAAAAGAAATAATAATACTGCCATTTTGTCTGTATTTTCATAAATTTGTAAGCAATTACACTCTTGTTGAGTTGTAATTAATGAAACCCTCAAAATTTGAATTTTCGATTGCAACTAGATACAACTCCATGGATCTGATCAAAGATATTGACATTTTATCCCCTGAAGAAGCACAGGCATCTGATTTCAAGACTACCGAAGATCTAAGCACCGGTAAAGAAAAAAAGGTATACATCGAAAGTTACGGATGTCAAATGAATTTTTCAGACTCAGAAATTGTCGCATCTATCATGAAGGAAAATGGATACGACACCACCTCAGATGTAAAAAAAGCTGATGTCATTTTTCTGAACACCTGCTCTATACGAGAAAAAGCCGAGCAAACTGTACGCAATCGTCTGACCCACTTCAACGGGCTAAAGCGAAATAAACCAGCCATGACGGTAGGAATTCTAGGTTGCATGGCAGAACGTCTTAAAGAAAAACTGCTAGAGGAAGAAAAAATTGTTGACCTAGTTGTGGGACCCGATGCTTATCGAGATCTACCTAACTTGGTGGCCACTGCAGAGGATGGGCTCAAGGCAATCAATACGTTTTTGTCTCGAGAGGAAACCTATGGAGACATCTCCCCTGTTCGACTTAACTCAAATGGGGTTTCGGCATTTATTTCCATCATGCGCGGATGTGACAACATGTGTTCTTTCTGTGTAGTGCCCTTTACCCGAGGTAGAGAACGAAGTCGCGATCCAGAATCCATCCTTGCCGAAGCAAAAGACCTATGGACCAAAGGATACAAAGAAGTTACCTTATTGGGACAAAATGTGGATTCTTACAAATGGTCACCAGAAGAAAATAACAAAGCACGACTAAATAAAAAAGAGGAAGAGGTAACTAAGGTCGTCACTTTTGCGAACCTTTTGGAGCAAGTTGCTCAGGTAAATCCCTTGTTGCGGGTTCGTTTTTCGACCTCTCATCCAAAGGACATCACAGACGAAGTGCTACATACAATCAAGAAATACGACAACATCTGCAAATATATTCACCTTCCCGTCCAATCGGGTAACTCCAGAATACTCGAACTCATGAATCGAACTTACGATCGAGCCTGGTACCTAGATAGGGTGCGTGCCATACGAGAAATCTTGGGTGAAGAATGCGGGATTTCTTCGGATATGATTGCTGGCTTTTGCTCGGAAACCGAAGAAGAACACCAAGACACTTTGAGTTTGATGGAGTTGGTGAAATACGACTTTTCCTACATGTTTTACTATTCCGAGCGTCCAGGCACCCTTGCTGCAAAAAAATACGCGGACGATATCCCTTTAGAAACGAAGAAAAGAAGGCTAGCTGAAATCATCAATAAACAAAGTCAGATTGCCCACGATCGTAATCGTTTGGATCTTGGCAAAGAACAAATCATACTAATTGATGGCACCTCAAAAAAATCTAGTTCAGAATTGAAAGGGCGGAATTCAGCAAATAAAGTAGTGATTGTTTCTGGGGAAGGATTAAAGCTTGGGGATTTTGTACGGGTAAAAATTACGGAATGTTCTCCAGCGACACTTTTTGGTGAAGTAGTGGAAATAAATCCTTTGTCGATATGATTACTGCATCCGAAATTCAAAGTGTAAAGCAACGTTTTGGAATCATAGGACATAGTCCTTTGCTCAATCATGCCATTCAAGTAGCAATGCAAGCAGCGCCTACGGAAATGACTGTGCTCATTACTGGAGAAAGCGGGAGTGGTAAAGAAAGTTTTTCAAAGATCATCCATACTTTGTCCTTGCGAAAGCATGGCAAATTCATCGCCATTAACTGTGGGGCTATCCCTGAAGGCACGATTGACTCCGAATTGTTTGGTCACGAAAAAGGGTCCTTTACTGGAGCTCATGAAGCTAGAAAAGGATATTTTGAAGTGACAGACGGAGGTTCGATTTTCTTGGATGAAATTGGAGAAATGCCCTTAGGTACCCAAGCACGACTCCTTCGTGTTTTAGAAAATGGAGAATTCATCAAAGTAGGATCTTCCAAGGTTCAAAAAACCAATGTACGTGTAATTACAGCTACCAATGTCAATCTCATTAAGGCAGTAGAAAAAGGAAAATTTAGAGAAGACTTGTACTATCGCTTGAATACTGTTCCCATTTTTGTTCCTCCTTTGCGTGAGCGCGGAGAGGACATGGTCCTACTTTTTCGAAAATTTACAGGCGATTTTTCGGAAAAATACCATGTCAGGCCCATCACCCTAGATGCAGCTGCACAAGAAGTCCTTCTTAGGTATCCTTTTCCTGGAAACATTAGGCAATTGAAGAACATTGCTGAACAGGTATCCCTATTGGAAGAACAACGAGAAGTAGATGCCCGCACCTTATCTCGTTATTTACCAGAAGCAAGTACTCGATTACCCATGGCATTTAAGTCTGGAGGAGCAGAATCCATGGATTTTTCAGAAAGAGATATTTTATATAAAGTCCTTTTTGACATGAAAAAGGACATGAATGAATTAAAAAAACTAATTTTAGAATCTTACCAAAGTGGAGGTATCAATTCGTCCTTAATCCAAAAGCACCAAGGCTTATTCGAAGATTTAGAGTCGAGTATCCTTCCTGAGGAAAATCCTGAAATTCAACCTCACTTCACCATGCCTTTGATGTTGGAGTCCAAAACTAAGGATTCTGTTTTGGAAGAAGAATACGAAGAAGAGGTAATCGAGGACATACTTCACGAAGAGGATGACAATTCCCTATCCTTGGAGCGCAAAGAAAAAGAGATGATTCTAAAGGCACTCCGAAAGCACAATAATAAAAGAAAGTATGCAGCCAGTGATCTCGGAATATCCGAGAGAACACTCTATAGAAAAATCAAACAATATGATATTGAATAGATTAAGGCTTCTGATTTTACTGCTCTCTTTCCTCTGTTCAGGATGCTCTGTGAAATACAGTTTCACTGGGACCAATATCAATTACGAATTAGTAAAGACATTTTCTGTTGAAAATTTTTTTAACGATTCAGGAGGAGGACCTGCAAATATGGAGCAGCGATTTACCGAAACACTTAAAGAGTATTACCAGAGAAATACCCAATTGGAATTGGTGAGAAACAATGGAGATTTACAATTTTCCGGTTCCATTGTTCGGTATTCGCTATCTCCACAAGCAGTGGTCTCTTCCGGAGACCCCAACTTACCAGACAGAGCAGGGCAAATGCGATTAACCATCTCTGTAGAAGTTGACTACCTCAACTTGAGCAATGAAGAAGAAAATAAAAAACAAACGTTTACTTTTTTTCAAGATTACGATCCCCGTACAGTCACCTTATTGGATGTAGAAAGCCAACTGGTTGAAGATATTTTTGAAACAATCATTCAAGATATATTTACGGCAACAGTTGCCAACTGGTAATTTCTGTATATTTAACTTCAAATCAACTGCTGTGAACGCAAGTCAATTCATAGAACTCCTACAAAAAGCGGATCAACTTGAAAAAGAGGATTACTTGCTTTTAAATAAAGTTCAAAAAAACTTTCCGTTTTTTTTTGTTTCTCACGCACTCGCAGCGCGCTACGAACTCAAAAACCAAGAAGATTCTCCTTCCCTCTCTTTTGCTGCGATCACGAGTGCCAATCGGGTTTGGCTTAAACAGTGGTTGACAAAAACTAAAAAATCTGTTAGTTCAGGAAAAAATCAAGATCCTGCTTCAAAGGAAATAGTAACAGGAGGCCTAGTTAATGAGTCAAGTACAAAAGCAAAACCAAAAAAGAGAAAGGCCCCAAAAGACGACTTGATTGAAAGTATCCGGCGAAAAGATAAAAAAGAGATTCTTGATTCAAAGAAGCAGGAACAAATCAATCTAATTAAAGCTTTTAGCAAAAAAGAAATTAAGCTGGCAGCCATAAAGGAAATAGAGGCTAACCAAAACACTCAGAATTTAGCGGATTCAAGTACCATATTAAATGACGAGTTGTTATCTGAAACTTTTGCAAAAATCTTATTGCAACAAAGTAAAAAAGCGATGGCTATTGAAATTTATGAGAAGCTAGCTTTGAAGTTTCCCGAGAAAAGGGCTTACTTTGCGGACTTAATTGAAAAATCAAAAGAATAAACAAAATCTTATGTTCACTTTATTAATCAGTGTCATTTTGGTGCTAGCCGTATTACTTATCCTAGTGATTTTAGGCCAAAACTCAAAAGGTGGAGCAGGTGCAGCTTTTGGCGGTAGCGCTTCTCAAATTATGGGTGTGACACGTACGGGAAATGTTTTGGAAAAGGCGACATGGATTTTAGCGGTATCTATTTTAGCGCTAGCCTTGGCATCTTCTGTTTTTTATACAAGCAGCCAACCCAACCAATTTTCATCTCCAAATATTGAATCTGCTAAAGAGCAAGTGGTAGCACCTGCATTCGGAGATACCCAGAACCCACTACCAGCTACCGAATCTTCCCCAACACCAGATACAACAACGTCCAATTGATACATTCAGATTTCTGAAATCAAGGAGCCTTACATACTAATAAGGCTCCTTTTTTATTTTGAGCAGTGGCTTACTGTCTGCCACCCTATTGACAGAAAGTGAATGTGACGCGAAATTTTGGCAGATTTATACAAGCGAACTAGGTATTTATTTCGACAGAAATCTGTGAAATAGCGTCGATTTGTCAGCATTCCTTCAAGTTCCACCCTTGGCACAAGAAGTGCAGGTGGGTGCACGTAAGTTTACTATAACCCTTAACATTTAATTTCTATGTCAAAAGTGAACATCAAACCTCTTGCAGACCGCGTACTGGTTCAGCCAGCTGCTGCAGAAGAAAAAACTGCTTCCGGTCTTTACATTCCGGACACTGCAAAAGAAAAGCCTCAAAAAGGAACCGTCATCGCTATAGGTAACGGCAAAAAGGATGAACCATTGACTGTAAAAGTCGGAGACACTGTGTTGTACGGAAAATATTCTGGCACAGAGTTGAGCGTCGATGGCAATGATTACCTAATCATGAGAGAGTCCGATATTTTCGCAATCCTGTAATTAATTAATCACAAACTGAAAATTTAACCAAAAATGGCTAAAGAACTATTTTTCGATACAGACGCAAGAGATCGTCTGAAAAAAGGCGTTGACGCACTTGCCGACGCAGTAAAAGTAACCCTAGGCCCAAAGGGAAGAAATGTCATCCTTGACAAAAAATTTGGTGCTCCTACTATCACCAAAGACGGTGTATCGGTAGCGAAAGAAATCGAACTTAACGAGCCTATCGAAAATATGGGCGCACAATTGGTAAAGGAAGTTGCTTCCAAGACTGCCGACCAAGCAGGTGATGGAACCACTACTGCTACTGTATTGACACAAGCAATTTTCGGTGTAGGGATCAAAAACGTAGCTGCAGGTGCTAACCCAATGGACCTGAAGCGTGGTATTGACAAGGCGGTAGCTGCTGTAGTAGCTGAATTAAAGGCCAACTCAAAACCTATTTCTACTTCTAAAGAAATTGCGCAGGTAGCAACAGTATCTGCCAACAACGACGAAGAAATCGGTCAAATGATCGCCAATGCGATGGACAAAGTAGGTAAGGACGGTGTCATCACTGTAGAGGAAGCAAAAGGTACCGAAACAGAAGTGAAGACAGTAGAAGGAATGCAGTTTGACAGAGGCTACCTCTCTCCTTACTTCGTGACCAACACCGAGAAAATGGAAGTAGAATTAGAACATCCTTATATTCTAATCTACGATAAGAAAATTTCTTCCATGAAGGAATTACTTCCTGTACTTGAGCCAGTAGCTCAGTCCGGTAAGCCTTTATTGATCATCGCAGAAGATGTGGACGGTGAAGCACTTGCTACACTTGTAGTCAACAAGATCAGAGGCGCCTTGAAAGTAGCCGCTGTGAAAGCTCCTGGTTTTGGTGACCGAAGAAAAGCTATGTTGGAAGATATCGCAATCTTGACTGGTGGTACTGTAATCTCTGAGGAAAGAGGTTTCAAACTAGAAAATGCGACTCCAGAAATGCTTGGAAGAGCAGAAAAAATCAACATCGACAAAGACAACACCACTGTGGTGAATGGGGCAGGCGATGCTGGTGCAATCAAAGGTAGAATTGCCGAAATTAAAGCACAAATCGATAAAACTACTTCTGATTATGACCGGGAGAAATTGCAAGAGCGTCTAGCTAAGCTTTCTGGTGGTGTAGCTATCTTGTACATTGGAGCTGCTACAGAAGTAGAAATGAAAGAGAAAAAAGACCGTGTAGACGATGCTTTGCACGCCACTAGAGCCGCTGTACAAGAAGGTGTGGTTGTAGGTGGTGGTGTGGCACTTGTTCGTGCTGCTTCAGCTCTTGAAAATTTGAAAGGTGAAAACGAAGACCAAGATACAGGTATCAACATAGTACGTATCGCGATCGAATCTCCATTGAGAACCATCGTAAGCAATGCGGGTGGTGAACCTTCAGTGGTCGTAAACAAGATCCGTGACAACAAAGGGAACTACGGTTACAATGCTAGAACGGACAAATACGAAGACCTTTTCAAAGTAGGTGTAATTGACCCTACCAAGGTAACACGTTTGGCTTTGGAAAATGCAGCTTCTATTGCAGCCCTGCTTTTGACTACCGAGTGTGTGGTAGCAGATGTGAAGGAAGACGCTCCTGCCATGCCTCCAATGGGTGGCGGCGGAATGGGTGGCATGATGTAATCACCCTCCACTTCAAAAAACAAAAAGGAGATCCAGTTGGATCTCCTTTTTTTATGCCTTTAAATTAAATTTCACTTCTTGAGCGTACTCTGAATAAAGGACTTCAGATCTTGGCGGAAGTGCGCTGCTGATGGCATGTGTGTGTACATCATGTGACCTGCCTCATAGTACGTCATTTTAATTCGATCGGTAGCGGAACCTGGTAATCCCATATGAGCAATAGAATGCTCCACGCCGTGGAAAACAGTAGCCAAGTCGTAGTAACCATTCATAATCAAAACCTCCACATGTGGATCCTTGCTCAAGGCTTCCGCCATGTCAGGCAAGGTGGTGACGGCTGCATCGGCACCCCAGAAATTGTTTCCTTGATGCTTCCAGTCCCACTTAAACCCTTCCTTAGCATACGCAGAAGTGGCATAAGTTAAGTCCTTGCTCACACCCAAACTCCCGTGGTAGTAATCCAAAAAACCCATGGTGTAGGCTGGTGAAATGGCATCACTCTGTGGATCGGTAAAGGCAGACATGGCCATCGGATCCAAATTGATCCCTTTGTAACGGGAATCTAATCGACCTACAGTCATTCCCTCGTCCCGGAGCAATTCTTGGTAGTATTCCCCTGGAGTAATTCGAAGGTCTGCTCGCTCCCATACCGCAGCAGTAATCCCCGTAAATCCTTCCAATTTCATGGCAATAGAAGACTTCTCCGCAGCAGTAATTCGGTTTCCTTTAAACAAGGCTGGAGCATATTCTTTCTCTACAAATTCACGTACTTGTTGGACAAATGCGGGTAAGTCAGTTCCCTTATTGGCTACTTTGTTGTGATACCAGCTGGTCGCCGCTACCGTAGGCAAATAGACGATGTAAGGTAAGTCTTCATTAGGCGCAAAAAACAAGGTGCGTAGGTCAAATACAGCAGACACCATAATCACTCCATTCAAGGCATACCCCTTGTCCAACAAATAATTCATCACCCCAGCATTACGGAAGGTACCGTAGCTCTCCCCCAAAATGTATTTGGGAGAATTGAGACGGCCATGTTCCTTTAAAAACTGCATGATAAACAAGCTGGTGCTGCGGATATCTTGATCAACACCCCAGAAATCAGCTCCCTTAGAGTCACCAATTGGCACGCTCAAGCCTGTTCCTACCGGATCCATCATGACCACATCGGCTATATCTAGGATAGAATATTCATTGTTGGTTAGTTCGTAAGGAGCAGCAGGATTGAAATTTGGATCATCCACTACAATACGCTTTGGTCCCATAATCCCCATATGCAACCAATATGAAGAAGATCCTGGGCCCCCATTGTAGGCAAAAACGATAGGTCGATTTTTCTCAGGGTTATCTTTGAAATAAGCCGTGTACCCATAAAGCGCTATGGGCTTGTTGTTCTCGTCTTTCAATTGGAGCGTACCCGCCTCCGCTGAAAGTGAAATCACTTTTCCATCTAGGGTGACGGATTGCTTGGTCTTGGCCACTTCGCCCTGGGGTAAGGCACTTGTAGGGACCTCTTTGGTAGTTTGAGCCAAACTTAGACCTGAAAGGAATAGGAATAGCAGGAGAATGTGTTTTTTCATGTGTTCGTAACTCGTATTTGGTGAAATATATTGGATTTTATCTTAAACCACTTAATCTAAATCTCTTTCAACAAAAGTGTACTATCCCAATTGGCTAAAGTGAAATTTACTGCTTCAAATTTTCGCCTTCCTTCTTCGCATTGATGTCCTTCTTAGGGTTTTCCATAGGCAAGTTAAGAGAATTGCTAAAGAAGTCCTTCTCCGGCCTTCAACTGATAGCATCGCTCGTGTAAATGAAAACCTAATTTTTCATAAAAAGGCGCTGCCTCTTCGGCTGAAAAGAGGAAAAGACGTGCCTCAGGAGCTTGGTTCCGGGCCACTTGGATCAATTGTCGGCCTATTCCTTTACGTTGATAGGAACGAGATACTGCCAAGTCAGCGATAAAGCTTCGGTAACAGAAATCTGACAGTCCACGAAGGACACCCACTAATCGCCCCTCAGATCTGGCGGTAATGAGTAGATTTGATCCTAGAAGCATTCGCTGGAGAAGTTGATGGTTTTCCATCGGCCTTCTTACCGATAATCCTGAATCTTCAAGAATACATTGAAATTCTTCCAATCCTAGGGATAATTCAACTTGAAAAGAAATCATGGGGATAGATGGTAGTTGAGAAAGTATTTTTATCTATGTTTGCACCTCGCTAAGGAAAAAGTTCTTTAGCTCAAGTTCGGGGTGTAGCGTAGCCCGGTATCGCGCCACATTTGGGATGTGGAGGTCGTAGGTTCGAATCCTGCCACCCCGACTTATTCAAAATTAAATTAAACTAAAACCAGCAAAATATTTGTTGGTTTTTTTTGTGCTATACCATTACCCAGGATTGTGTTGCGCAACAATGCAGGAATACCTGATCATTCACCCAAATGAACTTCAGTTCTCATTTTCTTGGTAAATTCAAGAAAAAATAATTTTTCCAAAGCTAATAGCCTATTAGAATCACTTTCCAAATTCTCCTAAAATTTAGGAGAAATATACTAACCAGCTATCGCTTAAATAATTCCTTATTTTTGATAGAATGCTAACCTCTTGTAAAAATTTAGTTTCTTGGCTTTCATTTCGCTTAATTTTGTTTACCTAAACCTGTTGTAATCATGAAACTTCTATTTATTGCATTTTTATTTTTTCCTTCCCTGCTTTTTGCACAAGTGAAGGTAGATACCTTGGATGTATTTAGTCTTTCCATGCAAAAAACACTAAAAGTAGCAGTTACCACCCCATCCACCTACCAAACTAGTCAAGATCGGTATCCAGTGATTTACTTGCTGCATGGGGGATCTGGATCGTTCTCAGATTGGCATCAAAAAGTGACCCAAAAAGGAATAGTCAATCAACTTGCAGAGACCTACAATGTAGTGATTGTCACTCCAGGAGTGGGTCCAGCTAGCTATTATTACGACAGTCCTTTACTAGATTCGGTTCGGTACGAAACCTATATGATCCAAGAATTAATTCCATTTATTGATTCACAGTACCGCACCCTAGCCCAAAAAGAATCCAGAGCCATTACCGGCCTATCCATGGGAGGACATGGAGCAATTACTTTGGCTGCCAAGCATCCGGAGTTGTTTGTAGCAGCTGGAAGCATGAGTGGGGTTATGAATATTGATACCGACCTTTGGAAGGTTGGAGAAGACTTTAGAAACTTGCGAAAAAAGGGGCAACTAGAAATGCTCGGTGCAATCAATTACAAAGCCCCCCAATTCAATCCTTACACAGCGGTAGGCCTCGTAGACCAACTCAAGGACCAAGGGGTTGCGGTAATTATTGATTGTGGAGTAGATGATTTTTTAATAGAAACCAATCGGCAAATGCACGGAATATTACTGGATAAAAAAATTGCGCATGAGTACATTGAAAGACCTGGAGCACATACCTGGACCTACTGGACTGAAGCTGTACCAGTACAGTTTTCCTTTTTAAATAAGTACCTCCAACGAACCCCTTAAAAGATAAGGGGAACCCTACCCTTCAAAAATTCACTTAATTTAGATTTTCTTTTTCCGTTTTCATACGAAATGTCCTTGTTTGACCCCATCCGTCCCTATTTCGATGCAGAAGTGAATGCTGCCATCCAAGAGATTTTAGACCATAGCATGCTAACTTCTATGATGCAGTTTACTTTTCCAGAAGACCTCCATCACTCATGGAAGGAACGGATGAAACACACCCATTCCCTTCGTGATTTTCAAATTAACTTTATTTATCCTGCCGTTAAAAAAGTACTGGAAATGAGTTCCGAAGGGCTGACCTTAAGCGGATTTGACCAATTAGAACCCAATACTGCCTACCTATTTATTTCAAATCACCGGGACATCATTTTAGACACCTCCCTTTTGAATGCATGTTTGTACGAAAACGGTCTGGTAATGACCACTTCTGCCATAGGAGATAATTTGATAAAAAAGCCTTTTTTACTTACACTATCCAAACTCAATCGGAATTTCGCCATTCGTAGGGGACTAAGTGGTAGAGCCCTTCTGGAGAGTTCCTTACTCGCTTCCCAATTCATTCATAAATCCCTGTTACGTGAAAATCGATCTGTTTGGATGGCACAACGCGAAGGGAGAACGAAAGATGGAAACGACCTCACTCAGAAAGGAGTATTGAAGATGCTTACCTTAGCAGAGAAAGGAAGCAATCCTTTTGGCTTCTTTGAAAAAATCCAATTGGTTCCTATTTCCATTTCTTATGAATACGATCCTACGGATTCCTTAAAAATTCCTGAATTGATTGCCAAAGCGCGAGAAGAAAAATATATAAAAGGAGAAAACGAAGACTTTATTACCCTGTTGAGCGGAATCCTCGGACCTAAAAAACGAATTCATATTCAAGTAAATAAAGTGCTAACTGACGAAATACGTCAATTCAAAAAAGAAGATCTTACTCAAAATGAGAAATTGAGTAAGCTAACCGAACTTATCGATCAAGAAATTAGGAAAGGCTATAAGCTTTGGCCTAGCAATTACATTGCCTACGACCTACTGTACAAGAAGGGCCAGTTTACAAAACAATATAGTCCATCGGAAAAAGAAAGTTTTGAAAAGCGCCTAGCCCAAAAGGTGGACCCAAGTAATCCCTTGGAAGTGGAAAACTTTTTGAATATGTATGCCAATCCTGTTGTAAATCAACTCGGTCCTAATTTTTGAAAGTCCTACTCGATAGGCACTGGTTAAAAAAGTTAACCTTTATATTTTCCTTGGCATAGAAAAATAAGGTATTCCTCAAAAAAGCGGATAGATAGTAGCAGAGAAATACGTAGTTTAGGAAGTAAACTTTTTCTCCAATGAAAAAAACAGCACTTCTCTTTTGTCTCTGCTTTGTTGTTTGGAATTTAAGTCCGGCACAAAGTCCTAAAATAGCAGTAGGACACATTCAAACCCCTTTAGGAGAACTTTGGATTGAGTTAGATGAGCGTACGCCTAACCATAAACAAAGTTTTATTGAACTCGCTGAAGCAGGTTATTGGGATTCACTAACTTTCAATCGGGTGATTCCAAATTTTGTAGCTCAAGGAGGCTGCCCCGATACTCCAGCCGGCTTTACCGATCCAGAATACCTTTTGGAACCTGAATTTCACCCTGAATTGAAACACGTATATGGAGCTTTGGGAGCAGGTCGTGACGATAATCCAGGTAAACTTTCCGCTCGTTGCCAATTTTACATCGTTCAGAATCCAGCAGGAATACCTCGCCTAGATGGAGATTACACTATTTTTGGCCGAGTAATCAAGGGATTGGATATCATCGATCGTATCGTGAATGTAGCGCGAGATCCAAAAGACCAACCGCTTGAACCGCTCTCACTTCAAGTCAGTATTAAATATCTGAATACAAAAGAATTCACAGCACTATTTTCTCCAATTACTCATGAATAAGCCCATCCGAATATTGGTAGTAGGCTGCGGAAATATGGGTGCATCTCATGCCAAAGCCTACCATTACCTCCCCGATTTTGAGATTTGTGGACTAGTTTCTAGAGGGGATTCCAAGGTACGCCTGCAAGAAAAATTAGCCAGCAACTATCCGCTTTTTGATGATTTCGAGACTGCATTGGCCACCAGTAAACCTGATGCAGTATGTATCTCCACTTACCCAGAGACCCATGAAGTATTTGCCTGTAAGGCTATGGAGGCTGGCTGCCATGTATTCTTGGAAAAACCCCTAGCCATTAACCTTGCAGGAGCTAGACGAATTATAGCAAAAGCCCAAGAAACGAATAAAAAAGTAGTGGTAGGCTACATTCTCAGACACCATCCCTCATGGATTAGATTTATTGAAGAAGCACAAAAACTAGGTAAGCCCCTGGTAATGCGGATGAACCTCAATCAGCAAAGCCAAGGCTACATGTGGGAGGTCCATCGAAATTTGATGAATTCCCTAAGCCCTATCGTCGATTGTGGAGTCCATTACATCGATGTAATGTGTCAGATGACCCGGTCCAAACCGATTTGGGTAGCTGCAATCGGTGCACGACTTAGCGAGGAAGTTCCTGACAACAACTACAACTACGGACAATTACAAATTCGATTTGAAGATGGATCGGTCGGCTGGTACGAAGCAGGTTGGGGACCAATGATTAGTGAAACAGCCTTCTTTATCAAAGATGTGATGGGTCCAAAAGGATCGGTATCCATTGTAGCCAAAACTGCCAGTGCTGCAGGACAGTCGGACCAAATCGATGCGCACACCAAAACAGAATCCCTTCTTATTCATCACGCAGACCTAAACGAAAAGCAATTATTTTCTAAAAAAGACGAATGGATAACTCTTACCGATGAACCCAACCACCAGGAACTTTGCAATCGAGAGCAATTGTATTTCTTGCAGGCCATTCGTACCAATACTGACCTTTCTGATCATTTGGAGGATGCATTAAATAGTCTTAAAATAGCCTTTGCTTGCGATGAATCTGTTAAAACAGGCGTCGGGGTACCTTTGTGAGCTAGCGATAATCTAGAAAATGAACTCTTTTGAAAATGAAAAATAAAACCATCCTAATTACTGGAGGAGCAAGTGGAATAGGGCTTGCTATTGTAGAAAAATTTGGGGCTGCAGGTAGTCGTGTTTTTTTCATCGATTCCAACCAAAAAGAGGGGGAAATAGTTGAAAAAAGAGGACGAGAAAAAGGTTGGTCGCTTTACTTTTTGAATGCAGACATCCAAAATGAAGCACAAATCCATCAAGCAATTGAATCAATTCCTAGCAAACTAGATGTTTTGATCAACAATGCAGGTATTCCCCATATTGGAACCTTAGGTAGTACCCATACAGCTGATTTTGAGCGACTGTTTGCAGTGAATGTCAAGGGGCTATTTTTATGCAGCCAAGCAGCACTCCCAAAATTGATAGAAAATGGGGGTGGTTCCATACTCAACATGTGTTCCGTGGCAGCTACAATAGGTATCCCAGACCGATTTGCTTATAGCATGACCAAGGGAGCTACACTTTCCATGACCTTAAGTATTGCCAGAGATTACGTGCATCATGGGATTCGCTGCAATTGCATCTCTCCAGGAAGAGTACATACCCCTTTTGTCGATGGTTTTTTAGCAAAAAATTACCCAGGTAAAGAAGAGGAGATGTTTGAAAAACTTGCAGCTACCCAACCTATTGGAAGAATGGGAACCCCCTCAGAAATAGCAGAAATGGCCTATTTCATTTCCTCAGACCAGGGACAGTTTATTACAGGTTCCAACTTCACCGTCGATGGGGGCTTTTCTGGAATAAAAATGTAAATACCTTCACTCAAAACCACAATAAACCATGAAATTAATCCGATTTGGAGCACCCGGCCAAGAACGCCCAGGAATAGAAGATTCTTTCGGGAAAAAACTGGATTGTTCTTCCTTTGGAGAAGATTGGAATGAATCATTTTTTGAAAATAATGGCTTGAATCGACTGAATCAATGGTTGAAAATCAACCAAGTCCTATTGCCAGAAATTTCTTCAACTAGTCGCCTAGGGGCCCCTATAGCCCGCCCTTCAAAGATTATCTGCATTGGACTTAACTATCGGAAGCATGCTGAAGAGGCCGGTATGCCTGTTCCTGAAGCCCCTATCCTCTTTATGAAGGCGAGCAGCTCCCTATGTGGGCCATTTGATCCCATTTACATCCCTAAAAATTCCACTCAAACCGACTGGGAAGTCGAACTAGCTGTGGTGATTGGTAAAAGAGCCAAGTACATCAAGAAAGAAAATGCATACAACTACATCGCTGGCTATTGCATCCACAATGATGTGAGCGAACGAGACTTCCAGCTGCGGCAAGGAGGGCAATGGACCAAAGGAAAGAGTGCCGACCACTTTGCCCCCTTAGGACCTTACCTTGTTCCCAAAGAAGAAATTCCAAATCCTCACCAACTCTCGATTTGGCTTGAGGTCAATGGCAAACTGCTTCAAAATAGTACTACCGCGGATTTGATTTTTGATATTCCTACGTTAGTGGCCTATGTGAGTAATTACATGACACTTCTTCCTGGTGACGTTATCTCAACAGGTACCCCTTCCGGGGTAGGGATGGGCTTACCAGAACCGAGATACCTAGTTCCTGGAGACCGAGTTCGTCTTGGGATCGAAGGTTTAGGTGAATCAGAACAAGTAGCAATTCTCGACCCAGAAGCATGAAAATTGACTCCCACCAACACTTCTGGCACTACAACCGGAAACGCCATGATTGGATCGGACCAGAAATGGAGAAGCTACAACGGGATTTCCTTCCAGAAGACCTTTATCCCCTTCTCCAATCCGCTCAAGTAGAGGGATGTATTGCCGTACAAGTAGAAGAACATGTTCGGGAAACTGACTTTCTACTTGAACTTAGCGAATCCTACCCTTGGATTCTGGGGGTGGTAGGCTGGGTAGAATTGGCGCAAGACAATTTAGAGGAACAGTTAGACGCTTGGAATGAAGCAAATAACCTAGTGGGATTTCGAGAGATTTTACAATCTAAAGCACCTGAATACCTGTTACGAAAGGAATTTATTCGTGGCCTACAAAAACTAGGAAGTCGAGACTATACCTACGATTTACTTACCTATCCCCACCAGCTGCCAACCGCATTAATTTTAGTGGACAAATGTCCCAATCAGCGTTTTGTTATCGACCATTTGTCCAAACCTGACATCAAGACTGGGGATTGGAAAGCATGGAAAAAAAGCCTGCAGCCCTTTGGAGAGCGCGAACTCGTCTATACCAAGGTTTCGGGACTAGTGACCGAGGCTGACTGGAAAAGATGGAGTACCAACGAACTCTACCCCTACCTGGAAATTGCCTTGGAAATCTTTGGTCCAAAACGACTATTATTCGGAAGTGATTGGCCTGTGTGCTTGGTAGCAGCAGAATACGAGCAGGTCCTTGAGGTCATCGAATCGTTTACCCATTCACTTTCTAGCAGTGAAAAAGAAGCTATTTTAGGAGGTACTGCTCAAGAATTTTATAAAATTTAATTCGTATCGAACTAAACATGACATGGATTTACAACTTCAGGATAAAGTTATTCTAGTTTCAGGTGGTGCAAAAGGTATCGGAGGAGCGATTTCACGAGGGCTTATCGAAGAGGGAGCAATTCCCGTCATCATTGACCCATCTGAGGTGGAGGCCCAGGAACTTCTGGCATTTGCCCAGGGAAAAGCCTTGCACCTTAAAAAACGACTTTTCTCCGCAGCAGATGCGCAAGAAGTAGTTCAGGCTACACTCTCCAGCTATGGTAGAATTGATGGACTAGTAAATAATGCAGGCACAAATGATGGGGTAGGATTGGAAAAAGGAAGCCCAGTGGCTTTCCTCGAGTCGGTCGAAAAAAATGTAGGTCATTATTATTTCCTTGCCCATTATGCCTTGGAAGCCTTGAAAAAATCCAAGGGAGTTATTCTTAATATCTCCTCTAAAACTGCCATTACGGGGCAAGGCAATACCTCAGGGTATGTTGCTGCAAAGGGCGCCCAATTAGCCCTCACCCGAGAGTGGGCGGTAGAACTACTCCCCTATCATATTCGAGTCAACGCCCTTGTTCCTGCAGAGGTATATACTCCAATGTATTCCACCTGGATTCAGTCATTTCCAAATCCAACAGAAAAACTGGAAGAAATTAGCCGTAGGGTTCCTTTTCAAAATCGGATGACTACAGCCTCAGAAATCGCAAACATGGCACTATTTCTTCTTTCCGAAAAAGCTTCACACATCACCGGGCAGCATGTATATGTTGACGGTGGTTATACGCACTTAGATAGAGCCTTATGAGCACCCAAGCCGAACTTATTCCCAAGAAACTAGTACTCCCCTTTATCCTAATCACCTCCTTATTCGCCCTTTGGGGATTCGCTAATGACATCACCAATCCCATGGTGGCTGCTTTTAAACGAGTCATGGAATTGACAAATACCCAAGCCTCTTGGGTACAACTGGCCTTTTATGGGGGGTATTTCACCATGGCCTTACCTGCTGCCTTTTTTATAAAAAAATACTCCTACAAAACTGGGATTCTATTCGGATTGGGACTATATGGCGTTGGAGCCTGTCTTTTTTACCCAGCAGCAGCATTAGAAAGCTATGGATTCTTTTTAGCAGCACTTTACATCCTCACTTTTGGATTGGCATTTTTGGAAACTACAGCCAACCCCTACATCCTGTCCATGGGACATGCGGCCACCGCTACGCAGCGCTTAAACTTGGCACAAGCCTTCAATCCTATGGGAGCTTTAGCGGGTCTATTTGTGGCAAAAACATTTATCCTCAACGATCTCCAAAGTTCTGCTACTGACGAATCCGGTAAAGTATACCTTTTTGATGGACTCGATGAAGCGGCCAAGGCTGCCATCCGCAGCAATGATCTACTGGTCATTCGAGATCCATATGTGATGCTTGGCCTCATAGTCTTGGCAATTTTGGTGGTGATTGCCTTGGTGAAAATGCCAGAAACAAAGGTTGAAGGTGGAAAAATAGCCTTTGTTCCTACACTTAAGCGTTTGGTAAAGAATAGAAATTTTGTAGAAGGCACGCTGGCGCAGTTAGTGTATGTAGGTGCTCAAATTATGATTTGGACCTATATTTACCAATACGCTGAAGCACTGGGAATTCCAACCTACACCGCAGTCAATTATGCATTTGCCTCCTTAGGTATGTTTTTAGTGGGACGTTGGATTTGTACTTTCCTTTTGCGAATTGTCCCTGCCCCAAGTCTTTTGGCTTGGTTCTCCATACTAGCGATGGCTTTTACGCTAGGAGCGATTTTCATTTCTGGTATGGTAGGCCTCTATTCGCTTGTTGGAGTTAGTTTTGCCATGTCTTTGATGTTTCCCACTATTTATGGGATTGCTCTTGAAGGATTGGGAGAGGATGCTAAGTTTGGTGCTGCCTTCTTAGTGATGGCCATCGTGGGTGGAGCGATCATGCCCACCTTACAAGGAATGATTTTGGACTGGGGAGGATCAGGTTACACCGATCTCTTAATCCTTGGAGTTTCTGAAGTCAATTTCTCATTTACCTTGCCATTGGCATGTTTTCTATTCGTTTTTATATTCGCTATCCGAGCTCGCAAATAAGTTCATTCTCCTTTTTTTTAGTGCCATGAAAAGATTCGTCCTAATCTGTGATCTCAAAAATGAATCCGAGGCCATTGAAGCGTATGTTCGCTGCCACGAACAAGTAGATCCAGCCATCCTTGACAGTATACGTGTAGCGGGCATTCTTGAAATGAGCATTTACCGTTGGGAACAACGCCTCAGTATGATTCTTGTCACCTCCGATGACTTCAGCTTTGAGAAAAAAGCGGCATTGGATTTGGCAAATCCAAAAGTTCAAGAATGGGAAGCATTTCTAGGTCAGTACCAAACCAATCTTCCAGGTACTCCTCCCAACTGGAGATGGGCCCTCACCGAAAAAATATTTAGTTTTACCTCCTGAGAAAGGGTCGAAATACCTGAATTCAGTACTTACAAAAAAAATACCTGACACCATGAAATACCTACTAACCCTTCTGGCCTTCCTTGCGACTAGCCTAGCTTTTTCTCAAAACTATACCCTAAACTTATGGCCGGGATTACCTCCCTTACAAAAAGAATCGAACCTTCAGGAGCAAGCGGTTCAACAAGGAATTGTTCGTATCTCGAATGTTCAAATCCCAAGCATCGAAGTTTACTTGCCGACAATGCAAAGTGCCACCGGTGAGGCAGTTTTGATTTTTCCTGGTGGAGGATATGGCATTCTAGCTTACGATTGGGAAGGAACAGACTTTGCAAAATGGCTCAACTCCCATGGGATTGCAGGGATTGTAGTCAAGTACCGATTACCCCTATCAACCTCCCTCACTGATCCCAAGGAAGTTCCCTTACTTGATGCACAACGGGCAATCCGATTGGTACGGCAAAATGCGGAATCCTGGAATATCAACCCATCCAAGGTGGGGATCATGGGCTTCTCTGCCGGAGGGCATTTAGCGGCTACGTTAAGCACCTCATTTACACATGAATTACCCCTGGAAAAAGACGCAATCGACGCATTGCCTGCACGTCCTGATTTCTCAATTTTGGCCTATCCAGTCATCTCATTTAGAGATGCTGCTGCGCACAGTGGATCTAGAAAGAATCTACTCGGTGATCAGGCATCTTCAGAGTTGGTAGACCGCTTTTCAAATGAACTTCAGGTTACTACCGATACACCACCCACTTTCCTTGTACATGCCCAAGACGACAAAGGAGTACCCTTACAAAACTCCCTGCTTTATTTTCAAGCTTTGCATGCAAAAGGTGTAAAAGCAGCCTTACACATTTATCCAACGGGCGGACATGGATTTGCTTTTGGCTTAGGAAAAGGGGCTGTAGAAGGATGGAGAGAAGTACTGATCGATTGGATGAAAGAAATCGTCCAGTGATCCAAGTCATCTGCCACTAGTCCTTTCTACAAATTTTAATTCCAACTTTGAATCACATGCCCATTCGTGTTATTGCTTTCGATGCAGACGATACCTTATGGATCAATGAAACCTATTTCCGGGAAGCAGAAGAAAAATTTGCCAGCTTGCTGGAAGATTTCTTGCCTCAGCATGCGATCATGAAAGAACTTTACCGCACCGAAATTACAAACCTTAATCTCTATGGTTACGGGATAAAGGGTTTCATGCTTTCGATGATTGAGACGGCGCTTCGTGTCTCAGAACAACAATTACCTATCCGGCTAGTCGAAAAAATTATTCAAATTGGCCAAGAAATGCTGGGTAAACCAGTCGATTTATTACCAGGGGTAGAAGAGGTACTAAAATCACTCCAAGGGCACTACCGAATCGTCCTAGCTACCAAAGGGGATTTGGTGGATCAGGAACGGAAACTCTATAAATCTGGATTGGAAGGATACTTTCATCATATTGAAATCATGAGCGAAAAACGAACTTCGGATTATGAAAAACTGATTGGACATCTCGATATCCAAGCCAGCGAATTTGTGATGATCGGCAATAGCCTCAAGTCAGATATTCTTCCCGTATTGGAACTTGGCGGATATGGAATCCATGTGCCTTTTCATACCACTTGGGTTCATGAACAAGTGGAACATGAGGTCATCCACGAACGCTTTTTGACCGCAGCCCACCTTGATGAAGCAGCAGGACTTATCCATTCCTTTTTATAAAAAATACATGGATCGTCTAAAATCCTTGTTTTTAGTTCAACTATTTATCATCTACACCCGATACTTGATTGGAGGCGCATTTGTTTTTGCCAGTATCATCAAGATTAAAGGAAAACGATTTACCACCTATTCCCAAGAAGATGCACCTATCGGCTCTGCCATGCACTTTTTTGAAGTACTCTACCAAACAGGGCTTTACTGGCAGTTTATAGGATGGGCACAATTGCTGGCAGGATTCTTAATGATGACCCAGCGCTATGCCAAGCTTGGTGCAGTTGCCAATTTTCCTATCCTGCTGAATGTGTTTGTAATTACTATTTCAATGGAATTTAAAGGAACATCCTTGATCACCGGGTTGATGCTTGCAGCAAACGTACTGCTGCTCCTTTGGCACTGGGGAGAACTACGTACCTTGATTAATTTACCCTCCCAAGCAGAATCCAAAAATCAAGAGGAAAATAATCCCATATGGGTGATTACGGGCCTACTCTTGTTTTTATTTACTGCAGGATATCGGGTGCTAATTAATTTGTATAACCCCTTCCTCTGGTTTGGAGTTGGTTTAATCATCGGACTTAGTGCCTTCCTAATTCGATTGGTACAGCGCAAGCAATCTAAAAAGAACTTGAGTTAAGGGTAAAAAAGAAATGCAGAAGTTCATCCAAGGAATTTCAATTGATTTTAAAAAAGAAGAGACTAGTCTTCCTATTTTTGACGTTTTCCGGGCTGATAGGAAGTCACTTTTCGTTTTTCAACATCCTCTCGGTAGAAAGCCACCTCTTTGAATTGGGCATCTGCATAACGCTGTCCTTGGTCAAAGAAATGAGGGGAATTTGGATCTGCTTGTTGCCCACCAGCCAAAACGGACTTTGCCCGTACTTTTTCACCAAATTCCACTACAGCCACAAAACTATTACCCCGGTACCCATAAAGTCGCTTGGTATTCTCGGTAGCACGGGCGCCAAAAGCGGCTAAAGCTCCCCAGTTGCCAGAAGCCAATCCAATTGGCACATAGGGTTTATGATCATCAAAATCTGCATCAATCGCACCGCTCAACCGTTGAAAGCGGTTAATTTCACCCCAAGGGATATTCCAAGACCCAAAATCCGCTTCCATTTGAGTCAGCGTCTGTTGAAATACCTGCTTGATTTCTGCGGAAGTAGGGACCTTGGCAGTAGGGTTTGGTTGCGCAAATCGAGACAAACTTCGAAAGACTCGCTGGTAATTTTCCCCATAAAAATGTGCCAAAGACATGGCCACTGACTCCTTGGACGTTTTATAATCCCAGCTTGCTAGAATAGCCAATGCAGCAGCCTCTCTTGTCAAATTTGATTCCTTGGTTGCAGCAAGCAACTCTGGAATTAGGTAAGAAAAAGCGGGTAAAAACGGGTCGTAAGCAAGGGCAAGGAAACCATCTAAGCTGAGCTTTTTTTTCTGTTCCTCAAGCAGTTTAATCGCATGCAATCCGCGAAAATTTTCTTGATCAGGGGCCATGTAGCCTGGATAATCTTCTTTTTTTGGACTAAACTCCCCTGCTGCGGTAAAGGGAGTGGAATTGCAATTTTGAATCCATCCTGTCCCTGGATTGAGGATAAGGATGCTTTCATCCACGGTGTGAAGCCCCTGCCAATCCGTCTTTGGATCCGCCCCATCAACCGGTTTGGAAAAATCTAGGTTTGGATTTCGCTTTGGAATAAAATTACCGTGGAAATAGGCAATATTCCCCTCTCCATCTGCAAATACTGTATTGTTGGAACTATTGGTCCGGAGATCCATCATTTCCTTAAATTCAGCGTAATTGGCTAGTTTGGTACGGGTATAACTCTGGATTAAAGCTTGAACTGGATTCCAGTTAATTTTTGTAGCTACCCACTTCCCTCGTTCCTGATGGGTGATGGGGCCATGGTGAGTCCGGTAGATGGTAAACTCTTTTTCCTTTAATAGATTTCCTTCCTTGTACTTTAAGGTGATTTGTTGCGTTTCCAGAGGTCGCTGTTCCTCACCATAGCGGTACCTGTAATGTCCATTCTCCACCGTAACATCCTCTACAAATTCATCGATAAAATCTACAAAGGTGGAGGTGTGAATCCATCCAGTTTTCTCATTAAAACCTTGGTATACAAAAAATTGACCCCAGGTAACTGCCCCATAGGCATTAAGGCCCTCTTGGCTGATTACATGCACCTCAGGACGAAAATAAAAAGAGGTATGTGGATTGATGAGTAGCATCGCATTGCCAGATTCGGACAGGCTCGGAGCAATGGCTATGCCGTTGGACCCCCTGGGTTCATCAAAGTTTAGCAGCATCGATTCTTCCAGTTCCTGCTTTAAACCCAAGCTAGCCTTTGGCTCGTAGAAAGCCTTTAATCGCGCGGTAGAGATTCGCTCCAAATCTCCACCAATGGATCCTTCAAAGAAAAATAACGGCATCCAAGGTTCATATTGCGTAATAACCTGTGGTTGTACTTCAGGGTGGGTATACAAGTAATAATTGATGCCATCCGCAAATGCTACACACAATTCCTTGAGCCATTCGGGTGCTTGCTGATAGGCTTTTTGTGCTTCTGGAGTAGTCATGTAAAGTTGTGCCCGAAGGTCGGAGTACAATTCCTTCTCCCCTTCCAGTTCGGCTAACCTACCCATCGCCCAAAGGTAATTCCGTTCCACTCTTCTAAAATCATCTTCGCATTGTGCGTAAAGCAAGCCAAATACTGCATCTGCATCATTTTTGCCATAAATATGAGGGACACCAAAATCATCACGAATGATTTCTACCCCCTTGGCTCTGGATTCCCAGCGCACTACCTCTTGTTGCGAAAAGGTAGAAAAGGAAATTAGCCAAAAGGAAACTATGGAGGAGAGGGCGAAGTAAATCGGTTTCATAAGTAAAAATTTACTGTAAGGTAGTATTTTTTGAAATTCCAGTCTAGGTCCAAAAAAAATACAAAACCAACTTAGCCAAGTCTAGATATTCATTTAAATAAATGAAACTAAATTTCTACCTCATTTTTCTTCCTAGTCAGGTTTATTCGTTCGATTATCGCTATTTTTGATTTTTATTACCGTGTATCCATGAAAAAAATTGCTGTTTTCACCTCTGGAGGTGATGCTCCAGGAATGAATGCTTGTATCCGTGCTGTGGTACGCACAGCCATCTACCATGGCCTAGAAATCTATGGTATCTACAGGGGCTATGAAGGGATGATCGAGGGAGATATAAGGAGAATGCAATCGCATTCGGTATCCAATATAGTTCAGCGTGGTGGAACGATTTTAAAATCAGCACGATCGATGGAGTTTCGGACTCCAGAAGGAAGAAAAAAAGCATACAACCAACTTCAATCTCTGGGAATAGAAGGATTAGTTGCCATTGGTGGGGATGGAACCTTTACCGGAGCAAAACTATTTTTTGAAGAATATGGCATTCCTACCGTAGGCTGCCCAGGTACAATTGACAATGATATTTATGGAACAGATTACACCATTGGATTTGATACAGCAGTAAATACTGCACTGGATGCTATAGATAAAATCAGAGATACTGCTGCTGCCCATGATCGCGTATTTTTTATTGAAGTAATGGGAAGGGATGCTGGGTTTATTGCTGTGGAATCAGGAATCGGAGGAGGGGCTGAGTTTGTTCTAGTTCCCGAAACAAAAAGTGATATCGACCTTATTGTTAATTCATTAAAAAATCTCAGAAAAAGTAAAAGTTCGAGCATAATTATCGTAGCTGAAGGAGATGAGCTAGGTTCGGCTCAAACCATCATGCAATTAGTCAAGGACCGCATCAAAGATCCATCCAAGGATTTCAAAGTGACTACCTTAGGCCATATCCAACGCGGAGGAAAGCCTACCGCAAGAGATCGGGTATTGGCAAGTCGCTGTGGAATGGCTGCCGTAGAAGGACTTCTAGCAGGCAATACAAATTGCATGGCAGGAATCATAAATGGACAAGTCCTTTACACCCCTTTCAAAGATTGCATCGGCCAACCCAAACCTATTGTATCTGATCACTTGAAATTAATCCACTTACTCAGTATCTAGTATGGGCTACATTCCTTTATTTTTAACTGCCTCCGCAGCATGCATTCTTTTTTTCTTGACGGTGAGAAATGCACTTTTAGCTAAAATCACTTTACAAAAAAAAATATCCTCACAGCTAGTAGCAGCGCATCCTGAACTTGAATTCATGGAAGGAGGAATTTTAGATCCAGAAAAAATTCAAAAGATTTGGAAGGAAATGGCCCAACAAAAATCAATCCCTCAAGATAGTATTGAACTTTTACGCGAATTGAAAGTCAACCAATTCCAATTTAATAACTTGATCAAAAAAGCTCCTTACAATTGGGTGGCAGCATTTGGAGGATTTAAAACAATTTGACTCTCAATAAATGACTCAATTTCCTCCTTTTGATCAGGATGAAACCAACGAATTTGAGCATCCCTTCTAAACCAAGTTAATTGGCGCTTGGCATACCGACGAGAATTTCGCTTCAATAGCCTAACTAATTCCACTTTATCGTACTTCCCAGCCAAAAAATCGAAAACCTCGGTATATCCTAAGGTTTGCAATGCATTCAACCCTCTTTTTTCAACTAGCCTTTCTGCCTCTTCGTACAAACCATCAGCAAGCATTCTCTCCATTCGTTGGTCAATCCGTTGGTACAGTTCCTCCCTTGGTCGGTCCAAACCAATCTTAATGACCTCAAAGGGCCGCACGACCTTTTTCTTAGTTCGAAAACTACTAAATTTCTGTCCAGTCCCTTTCCAAACCTCTAGAGCACGCATCAAGCGTTGAGGATTCGCTTGATCTACCTGTTCATAAAATTCAGGATCCACCAATTTTACTGCACCTTGAAGCCAAGACAACCCCTTATTTTGGTATTCCTGGATAATTTCATCCCGAAATTGAGAGGCTACTTCTGGGATTTCATCCATCCCATGAACTACTACATCGGCAAATAAGCCTGTTCCTCCTGTCATGAGGACAACACGGTGTTTTTTAAACAAGTGGTTCAATAAGTCCAAAGCCTCTTCCTCGTACTTGCGTACATCGTAAGAGTCAGTGATCGATAAATTATTGATGAAATGATGGGGAACTTCAGCCAATTCTTGAGGGGAGGGCTTAGCTGTACCTCGATTCATTTCTCGATAAAATTGTCGGCTATCGCAAGAAAGAATCTCGGTTTGAAATTTTTTGGCTAGCTTTAAACAAAGGTCTGTTTTACCAACTCCCGTTGGGCCTACGACTAGAATCAAATACGAAGAAACAGATAGCATCTACCAATTTTTAAAAACTAAAAGTCAGGAGGTTTGAGATGAAAAGCAAAAATATCTTGATTGTAGAAAATAAGCAGCAAGATCTAAAGCTTTTTGAATACCTAATAGGTCAAATTCACACCTTCGATAGTGTCAGTACTGGCAAGGAAGCCCTAATCAAACTTAGTACCAATCCCCCACTTTTAATTTTATTCTCCCTTACAATTACTGATATTGATCCGGCATCTTTTATGGAAAGGGTACGAAATCAAGTTAAAGACTCCTGTGAAGTGATCGCGCTAGTACCCACTAAAGATGACTCAAATTCTTTTTATTTAGAAAAATTAGGCTTTGAATCCGTCATTCACAAACCTATTCACCCTAAGGAATTTCTTTTAAAAATTAAGTGCTTGGTCGAAAAAACAATAGAAAAAGAAACTCAAAAATCAACTGCAAGCAAGTACCCTACCATTCTCAATTCAGCATCATTTCAACAGTTATTTCGATTAAGTTCCAAGGAAGTAATCCACCAAGTTTATAAAGATTTTGAAATTGAATGTGATTCCATCCTTCAACAAATTGATTCTTCCATGGAAAAAATAACAAGAGAGGAATTTTTAAGAAGCATTCATACTATAAAAGGGAATTCAGGTACCTTAGGGGCAGAAAAAATATACGAGGCAGCAAAGTATTGTGAGATCTTAGGGAAGGATCAAAAAAGCATTGAATTTTCTAATAGTCTTGCTTACCTTAAAGCTGTAATACTCGAATTTCAAGAATTTCTACGAAAGAATCCAACTGTGTATGGTGCGTGAAAAAATAAAAATTTTGGTTGGAGAGGATAGCTCAATTATCATTAATTTAACCAAAAGTGTATTGGCTTTCGAAAATTACGAGATGAAAGCAGCTCGCAATGGCAAGCAGGTGTTGGAAATGCTTAGTAAGGAAGATTTTGATTTGATTTTAATGGACATTACCATGCCTATATTGGATGGAATACAATGCACCAAAGAAATCAGAAAGTTGGTTGACACCAAAAAAAATAGGATTCCAATTATCGCCATAACAGGGAATGCCGCCAATCACACTCCAGAGGATTTTAGAAAATTTGGGTTCAACGACTTTATCCAAAAACCTTTAAATTACGACTTAGTACTGGCTACTGTTAAAAAAATCTTGAGTTAAACCATGGCAATAAAGTATACCAAACCCTTTTTGGATAAACTGGAAAATTTGTTTGCCGCTTCTCCTTATCATTTGCGCTATGAAAAAGGGAATTTTAAATCAGGATATTGCCTCCTCAAAGAAACCAAAGTGGTTATCATCAATAAGTATTTCCCGCTAGAAGGAAAAATTAATGCACTAATTGATATTCTTAGTGAAATTGATCTAGACCCGAAGGAGTTTAAGGAAAAAGGCAACCAAGATTTTATTGCCGAACTACGTCAAACTACCTTAAAATTTTGATACTAACTTTCTTAGGAACAGGCACTTCCCAAGGCGTCCCAGTAATTGGATGCTCATGTCCCGTCTGTCTTTCCCTAGATTTTAGAGATAAACGATTTCGCTCTTCCATCCATCTTGAAGTGATGGGTCAATCTATTGTCATCGATACAGGCCCCGATTTCCGAATGCAAATGCTTCGAGAAGGAATCAAAAAGTTGGATGCGGTCTTATTTACCCACGAACACAAAGACCATACCGCCGGTTTAGATGATATCAGACCTTTTAATTTTTACCAGCAAGCAGACATCCCTATTTTTGGGAGGAAAGCTGTTTTGGAACAACTCCAACGCGAATACGCCTATATTTTTAACGATAAAAAATATCCAGGAGTGCCTCAAGTAACTTGCGTGGAAATTGATTATCAGCCTTTCCAAGTCAATGGAGTAGGAATCACACCTCTCCCAGTGCTTCACTACAAGCTCCCTGTTTTGGGTTTTCGAATTGGAAATTTTAGCTACATCACTGATGCCAATTCCATCCCAAATGAAACCTATTCGCTGCTTGAAGGATCTGAAATTCTAGTCCTCAATGCTCTGCAAAAGGAGCCACACATTTCCCATTTTACCTTGGAGCAAGCCATTGAACAGGCACGGCGAATCGGGGCAAAAAACACCTATTTCACGCACATCTCTCATCGACTAGGAGTTCATGAAGAAATAGAAAAAGAGCTGCCAGAAGGAGTGCATTTGGCTTACGATGGACTTAAGTTGAAGGCCTAGACAATGCACCTGACCTATCATTTTTTACGATTTTTAGCTCCCTCAATTACGAATTCCTTCGCAGGTAAAACGATCCTAGCCTGCTTTTCTCAAAGCAAAGATGAGCTGGTATTCGAAACAGAAGGACCTGAGGGAACCTTGTATATCCGAGCACATCTACTTCCTCCGCAAGTTTACCTCTCCTTTCCAAGTCAGTTTCATCGAGCAAAACGAAATTCCGTCAATTTATTCGATTCCATTCTTGGTGATCAAATTCAATCTTGCCGAGTATTTTCTTTTGAACGAGCACTCAAATTTGAGCTTTCCTCCGGGAAAGTACTTGTATTAAAACTTCATGGTAACCGTAGCAATTGCCTACTTTACCATCCAGAATCAACTGAACCCTCAGTTTGGTTTAGAAATAGTATTTCAGAAGATAAAAGTTTGGATTGGCGAAGCCTGGATCGACAACTTGATCTTAGTTGGGAAAATTTTTGTCACCTTGAAGGAAATGTATCCCAATTTTTACCTACCCTAGGCCCTGTTCCGCGTGGATGGCTTAAGCAAAATGGATACCTGGAACTTGATCTAGAAGCAAAATGGAGGTTAATACAAGAACTTTTGGATCTTTTGGATAGCCCACTTTATTCTTTAGTAGAAAAGGAGGGAGAACCCATTCTTAGCCTACTTCCAGCGCCTGATGCAAAGGCAACTTATTCGGATCCTATCAGTGCCTGTAATGAATTATTTTATCGTTCACTAATACAAGGTGGTTTTGAAAAAGAAAAAAATAGTCTTTTGAAATATCATGAAGATCAACTTAAAAGGACTGAAGCTTACCTCAAGAAATCAGGAGAAAAACTTCAGGAACTGAAAGACTCTCCTCCACCTTCCCAGCTTGCCGATGTACTCATGGCCAATCTGCATGCATTTTCAAATAATACAAGTACAGTGGAGTTGGTTAACTTTTATACGGGTCAGCAACAAATAGTCCAACTTAAACCAAACCAAAGACCACAAGATCTTGCAGCCTCGCTTTACCGAAAATCAAAAAATAGACAACTCGAACTCGACCAACTAGAAAAAACGATAGCAGCAAAAAAAGTACAAGTCAATTCCCTTAAGGCCTTAATTAATCAACTACTGGAAGCAAAAGATTTTAGAAGTTTAAAAGAGTTTAAAAAAGAAAACAAGCAGGATTTGCCTGTATCGGGCAACATAGTAAGTAGTCCCTTCAAGATTTTTGAGGTGGAAGGCTACACCATCTGGGTAGGAAAATCTGCCAAAGACAACGACGAGATGCTTCGAAACTATGTACATAAAGATGACCTATGGCTTCATGCTAGGCAAGTACCAGGTTCTCATGTGGTCATACGCAGAAAAGGGATGCCTACTGTACCCGAAAAAGTGGTAGAACGAGCAGCTTCCTTAGCTGCCTTTTATTCCAAACTAAAAACTGATTCCCTTAGCCCAGTGATTGTAACTGAAGTGAAATTTGTTCGTAAGGTAAAAGGATCTTCACCGGGCTCAGTAGTAGTTGATAGGGAAAAAGTCATTTTAGTTGCTCCTAAAGGTCCCGATCAAGACACCCTAGTTAGTTCTTAATAGGTTTAGTTCCACCTTCCCCGCATAAATTCGATTAGAGAAGGGTTTTGAAGTTTCCATTGAGTAGTATTTGCCAACCAAGGCAATTAGCCCAAATAAACATCAGATGGTTTTTTTTGAATTAGGTTTCGAAACAAAACACCAGTTAACCCACTAAATCCTCCTAAAATAAAACCTAGGGCAGTAGTTAATCCAAATACTGCCAGTCCCGAACCTAGGCCCATTAGAATGCCCATCTTATCTGGAAGTGTACTAGTAGTACTCAAAGTGATCAACAAGGCTTGACCAAGCCATGCCAGGCCCATCCCTAATCCTCCTCCCAAAAACCCAGCCCAGCCACTTGGACGGACAAGGGTAGCCACGCTAGCGATTGCAATCATGACCACCCAAAATGGAGCAATCAGGTTTAAGAAAACTACTAATAAGGCACAGAGGAGAGTAAACAATAGAAATTTCATAGCTAGCCCTAGTTTAAAATTGTTTTGAATAAAATTCCACTTTGATCCTCTTTTTTCTTTAGGTCAAAATTTACGTAATCTCCAGAGGCCCAAATAGGAATGAAATTATCGTAAAATCTACTTCCAGGATTACCAGATTGCCCTCCAGGATAAATACCAAATGCTTTTACAGTTGGTCCCAACTCCACTACCATTCTCCAACTTGCTCCATGCCTATTCCCTGTGGCATTTAAAATACCTGGCCCACCTCCAGTGTATACATCTGGTACTGAAAAAGCCTTAAAATTAGGTATCAGGTGCTGAATGGTAGTTTTCTTGTAATTAGCCCATTCGTAATCACCTTCATCCATTTCCCACTTTTTCATAGCAACTAGAAGGGAATCAAATCCAACTTGTACATGGTAGTGAGCCGTTTGAATACCTGCTGCCATGTGTATATCAAATACCTCATCTTCTGGATTATCTCGCATCAAGGCAATCGTTTGGTAATTATTTGGTCGTACTACAGGTGACCCTTGATCCATCAATTCTCTCCAAATACTTTCTACGGTTTCAGCAAACCAAATGGAATAAAGTGTTTGACCCTTTTTATTTGGATCTGCAAAATAATCCCATGCCTTAAGTTCAGATAGGTACTTTTGGGCATCCTCAGAGGAACTTGCATTCCCTGTCAACAAATGAAGTAAAATAGGCAATGATTCTGCTGCTTGCAGGTTGTATGAATCGTATTGCAAGGCCTTCATGTCATCTACCGTAATTTGTTCCATGCTAGCGAGCTTACTATTCAACCTTCGATTTCGGTAATGCTCGTACGAATGATCAAAAGTATAGTAGGGGTACGTACTGTCTACTGGATGTTGATTGGCAGAAGAAACGAACCCACGCTCAGGATTCAGTGTATTTGGGTTATGTTCGAAGGGAATGTACCCTTGCCATTCCATCCTTGGGTCAGCACCGTCCATAAAAAATTTGCCTTGCTCCTTCCACTTCAAAGGAAATTTGCCTTGGATACGCATGGCAATATCCCCAGTTTTGGAGGCAAAAACAAAATTTTGAGCCGGTGCTGCATAGTTCATTAGAGCCTCAGTATACCCCCTGTGATTTTTCGCTTTATTTAGCTGAATGAATGTTTTTTGTTCATTGGAATTCCCTTGATGTACAATCCAACGAAGAGCGAAATTGAGATCCTGACGATCTGATTTAAAGGTTTTATCGTATACAACAGGCCCATAATGGGTATATACCACGGTATCTAAATAAGTCTCCTGCCCTTTTACCTTAATTTCCTCAATCCTAAACTCGGTAGTTTTCCATTCTTGACCGTATTTGTACGCTTTTCTAGATGCATCTTGAAAAGTTATCTTGTACCAATCTCGGGTATCTTTTGTAGCATTGGTCACTCCCCATGCGATGTCCTGGTTGAAGCCAGAAATCACACCTAAAGCTCCTGGAAGAGTTGCTCCTTTTACAGTATGCTCTGGGGTACTCAACTGCATGGAATACCAGAGTGAGGGTAAATTCAAGCTTAAATGGGGATCATTGGCAAGAATTGGATGTCCATTTTTGGTTTTTATGCCACTTACCGCCCAGTTGTTGGATCCTGTTCCTTCAATGGGTTGTGTCAATGCTTCTAATTGGAGCGACTCTTCCGGGTAGGTTAAACTATCTGGCTTGGGGGGATATAAAGATTGAAACTCCCAGATTCGCTCCCTTTCAATCACTGGGTCATTTTCCTTGGGGAATTCTGGGTACAATCTGTCCAATTTCGCCTTACCTAATATTTTTTTCAAGTTGCTGTATTCTAAATCACGGTCGCCCACCAGCATATCGGACATGTACTTGAGCAGGAGTAGAGATTTGTAGGCAGACCAGTCCTCAGGCTTGTAGTTCAAAATCTTGTATTCAATTGGTAATCTTGCATCCGTCAATTGACCAATGTATTGATTGACTCCTTCGGCATAGGCTTCTACCAAAGCCAAGGTTTCAGGATCTTCCTTCATCAAGTAGTCAATTCCCAATTCTGCACCATAAGCAAGACCTTTTCTTCGAGTCATTCGATCCAATTCCAAGGCTATTGGACCCACCAACTCAGCAAGTCTACCTGCCGCTGCACGCGTCTGAAATTCCATTTGCCAAAGTCGGTGCTTTGCTGTAATGTACCCTTGTGCTCGATAGAGATCCAACTCATTTTCCGCATAAAGATGCGGGATTAACTGTTCATCGTAGATCACTTCCACAGGTGCCTGTAGATTTTCTAATGACAGCATTTCTTCAGCTAATTGATCTTCTGAGTAGGAATTTTGCCAAAAGCCATGGTTGGGATCCAACAAAAATGCCAGAGGGGGAAGCTGCCCGATGGAATTTGCCCCCCCTATCGCCAAAGCACAGGTAAGGAGAAGGACACTTAAAAAGGAAAGGATTTTCATAGCCAACTTATGGGGGAAGCATTTTTAATCAATAAATACTCCGGAAACTTAAGGATTTTAGAAATCAAAAAAAATCCCCGGCTCAAGGGCCAAGGATTTTCAAGGACTATTGAATCGCAACAGGTAATTTTAATTTTTCCCAACGGATGACTAATCCTGGACTCTCTACTTCCATGGACAAGGCCTCTTGACTGGTTTCTTCCCATTGTGGCTGGACCTCTACCCGAAGGACATCGTTCTTTTCGTTGTATTGGAAATGGCCATGCTCTAAATTCCAATCTGAATTAAACACCACAGTCCAAGTAGTGTTCTCTTTAGGGATCGTAAAAATAGAGTACTTGCCTGGCGCAAGTAGTTGCCCTTCTACAAGTACTTCTTCCGATAAATCAATAAAGGATGCCTCATTTGCTCCTGTTCTCCACACGACATTGTAAGGCACTAAATCTCCCCACAGGGTTCTACCTTTCACAGAAGGAGAGCCATACTGTACTTTTACTGTTTTGCTTCCTACCTGCCCAACTTTAGTTACCAATGGGCTTGGGCGCTGTTCTTTCGTCTTATCTTCCAATTCAAGTGCTGACTCAGTAGAAGTCGTTGCTTCAGATTTAGGCTGACAGGCCCCCACTAAAAAGAGCACTCCAACCAAGAATAAACTAACGTATTGCTTTTTCATAAATAAAAAGGATAAGAAAATTGACTAATTAAATTTAATAGAAAGGATTAAAATTAACAGGGATAAAACGAACCTTTCCAGCAATAGTTTCAAAATCAATTCTTTCTGCTTACCTACAGCAGATGATATGAATTGATATTAGGTAGTAAATCAAACAGATTTTATGTTATAGGTTATATTGCAGATAATCAAATTATTTTTGATTGAAGTATTTCATATCTCACTTACTCTAGTAAGGAAATTGACAGAATTTTCTCATTTTTGAAGTCCAATCCACTGCAATCACATTTGATCTAGTGTTATGAAGTTTTTCACAGGGCTTATTTTTTGTTTCAGCCTACTTGCTTTTTCAAGTGTCTTTATTTCCCCGGAAGTGTTTCCCTATGCAGGATTGATTCCTTTCCTGATTCCTATTGCATTGGTTGCCAATTTGTTTTTATTCTTCGTTTTGGCTCTTGCATGGAGAAGGTTGGCATTTATTCCACTTATTGGATTAGCAATTGGAATAAATTTTTTGTTTTTAACCTTTCAATTTCATCCCAAAAATGAGGGAGCAACTGGCTTACATGTGCTGAGCTACAATGCCCATCTATTTAATTATAAAAATCCACCCTTGGGGGGAAATGAACCGAATATTTTTTCTTGGTTAAAAGACCATCCCTCAGAAATAAAAGTAATTCAGGAATTCTACCAGGATTTTACCATCACCCAAAAAAATGCGTTGAAATTTTTGAGCAATGAAGGGGAGTTCGACTACTTTTACCATCCGCTACGAGGAAAAAAAAAGAAAAGATCTTATGGTTTGGCGATCTTTTCCAAATACCCAATAATTAACGAAGGAGTTGTTTTTGATGAAGAAAATAAAAATGGAGCCATTTTCGCAGACATAGAGATTGGAAAAGATACTGTACGAATCTACAATGTTCACCTCGCCTCTATGTCAATAGAAGCCGAGGCATTTGACAATTACGACAGCGCCAAATTAGTCTACAAGCAAACACTCTCCAAACTCAATCAAGGAAGTCTGAAAAGGGCACAACAAGTCAATATCTTGCTCGAACATGTAAATAATAGCACTTACCCAATCGTGCTGATGGGAGATTTGAATGAATTGCCCTACTCAAATGCCTATTATCGACTGAGTAATTCCCTAAGCAATGCATTTGAATTAGCGGGGCGAGGCTTTGGTTTCACCTTTAATCGGATCCTCTTTTTTCTACGAATAGATCACATCTTTACCTCTCCCTCTATTCTTCCTTTACAATTTAAAACACACAGAGAGGTAGACTATTCAGACCACTACCCTATCTCCGCCACTCTTTCTTGGGAAGGATTTGTACCGAATTAAACTAAATTTATTTTCCCAGTCCAACCCTTAGTTTTTGCAATGAAGGATTCTTATTTCCTTACTTTTTTCACCAGATGGATTCGGGATAGCTAGTAAAAAAAAGTCCAATTACTTACCTTACACACCAGTTTAAATCTAAGTAAACATGCAACAGTACCACGATTTGATGCGGCGCATTCTCTCTGAAGGAGTCAAAAAAACGGACCGAACAGGAACAGGAACCATTAGTGTTTTTGGACACCAAATGCGGTTTAATTTAGCGGAAGGATTTCCGGTAGTAACAACAAAAAAATTACACCTTCGCTCCATTATCATCGAATTACTTTGGTTTTTGAAAGGAGAGTCCAATATTAAGTGGTTGAAAGAAAACGGCTGTTCTATTTGGGACGAATGGGCTGATGAAAATGGAGACCTTGGTCCCGTCTATGGCTACCAATGGAGACATTGGCCCGATGGAAAAGGGGGTGAAATAGATCAAATCAAAAACTTGATCCATCAGATTAAAACTAAACCCGATAGCCGAAGGCACCTAGTAAGCGCTTGGAATGTAGCCAATGTGGATGAAATGGCACTCCCACCCTGCCATACACTTTTCCAATTTTACGTAGCCGATGGTAAACTTTCCTGCCAACTCTATCAGCGAAGCGCAGATGTGTTTCTTGGAGTTCCTTTCAACATTGCGTCTTATGCTCTCTTTACCATGATGGTGGCACAAGTTTGTGATCTGGAACCAGGAGAATTTGTACACACCTTTGGAGATGCACACTTGTATTTAAATCACTTGGAGCAAACTGAATTGCAATTGAGCAGAGACTGCAGGCCCCTTCCCACCATGAAGATTAATCCAGCAGTGAAAGACATTTTTTCATTTCGCTATGAGGATTTTGAATTGCTCAACTACGATCCACATCCACACATAAAAGCTCCCGTAGCCATTTAACTTACATCCTGAACTTGTGACTTTGGGTAAACTGTACTAAAAAAGCGCCTCAAGAAATACTTGAGGCGCTTTTTTAGTTCATCCTATATGCTTGTATCAGTTGCTCAACTCGTACTTGAGGGTCCTTCCTTTTTCTATTGCTGGCAAGCCTTCTGTCATCCAAAGTGGTGCAGGAGCACCCTTCAAGTAATGATCAAAGAATTGACTCAATCTTATAGAAAGGTCTTTGGAATTTTTCCGCTGAACCAAATTGTGATCTTCTCCATTGTATTGAAGCAGCCAAGCAGGCTTGTTGAGTCGCTTTAAACCCATAAACATTTCAATCCCTTGGTACCAGGGGACTGCACCATCTGCATCGTTGTGCATGATTAGTACGGGCGTATTTACGCGGTCCAAGGTAAACAAAGGAGAATTTTCAAGGTAGTACAAAGGCTTTTCCCACAGCGTTCCGCCAATTCGAGACTGTGTTTGCTCGTATTGAAACATTCGGCTCATGCCCGTTCCCCAACGAATACCCCCGTAGGCTGAAGTCATGTTTACTACGGGTGCACCCGCACCCGCTGCTTTGAAAAGATTAGTTCTCGTAATCAAATAAGCTACTTGATAGCCCCCCCAACTTTGGCCTTGAATAGCCATGTTTTCTGGATCTACTCCTCCTTGAGCAAGTACTGCCTGTACCCCAGGCAAAATGCAATCGTAAGCACTTGGTCCTGGAAGTCCTAAATCGTATTTGATATCTGGTACAAATACCACGTAATCATTGCTGACAAAATAGGGAATATTGATCGTAGATCTGCTTGGCGCAGGAGCACGGTAGTTGTGCAAGGTTTCGCTATTTCGTTCGTAGAAATACACCATCATCGGGAATTTCTTTACTCCATCAAATCCCTCTGGAGTAAACAAGAGTCCTTGCAAAGGGGTCCCATCCTGGGTCAAATAGGATACTAATTTGACATTCCCCCATTTGATATTGGCCTGCTGAGGATTTAAAGAGGAAGCTTTTAGCAAAGATGAAAAATTTAAATCCCCAAGGTAGAGGTCCGGGTTTTCTTGGTAGGTAGATCTTCTAACCAGAATTTGGTTGGTTTTTTCCGCTTTTTTTAAACCTGCATAGCGATGATCGGTAAGTAAAAACTGCTTGGGAAGATTCTTTCCCTGGTAGTCTCCAAGATAATACCCACTCCGCATCTTAATTTCTTCAAATGCTGAAAGGATCAGCAATTCTTTGGGATCTACGAACTCCTCATCCAACTTCAATCGTTCTCTACGGAAGATTATTTTATTTTTTCTTCCCTCTCCCAAGGTAATGTTCTGCGCCTTTTCTGGGTGACGTGGATCAATCTTCCAAAGGTCATATCGGTCATTTACTAGAAAAGCCTCATCTCCTGCCAGCCAGCCAGCGGCGCCATAACTGCCTGGAAGCGAGGGGGAGTCATGCAACTCATCGTAAAAGGCTACTGGTAAATTTTTAGTAAAACTAATTTTTGCTTTAGACTTAAGATCAAATGCCACCCAAGCGCTATCTCTTCCATCGTACCAATACACATAATTTGAGGCAGGTGAAATTCTTGGGGATCCGGATACATTCTTCTCGATGAGTTGCTTAGAGCCCGTAACCAAATCAATGAGATACAAATCTCTTCCCAATTGTATGTCCCAGCTATAACTTCGTCGGTATGGCGCATCGGTCCAAGCCAGCACCTTATCTTTTGTGATCTTATTTTCCAATTGCACCTCATCAACTTCAGGAGTACCCAATTGCAATACATTGAAATCATTTAAAGAAAGGACAGCCAAATAGCTTTTTTTCTCTTCTTGTGACCTTTTCTTTAATTGCATGGGTTGGATCTCCGCATCCTGCCAGCCCCAGATATCTAGACTTACTCTTTGTTCATCAAGTAACGTACTGTCATTTTCGTAAGCATAATCTTGGTATTCCTGGGCTACTCCAAAAAATAAACGGGATTCATCTTCCGAAAAACGAATTGAAGCGTCTGGACTAATTCGACTATTTTCTAGTTTAAGAGCATCTTTATCGATTTCAACAGCCATGGCCTGCTTCTTGATATCGTATACCAATAGTTTGTGGCTAGGCTTTTTGGCTTTTGCGGAATCATCACTAATTACAAAAGACAAGTAGGAGGACTGAGAAGAAAATGCCATGCGAGTGTAGGTAGTCATCTTTTCATGGACCAAACGCTGTTCTCCTGATGCCAGCTCAAGTACATGCAGGGCGGTATTGTCTTCCTTTTCTTCTTCTGCAAGCAAGTAGTATAAATAGTCCCCATTGGGCGAAAAGTTGTAGGATTTAACGCGATCAAGCTCCCAAGCCAATTTGCCATCTAGAGACCTAACTAGCAGTTTAGTTCCCTCTGTTTTCTTGGGCTTTTCTGCTTTTTGGGTCGAATCCGTTACACCGGTATCCTTAGTTACCAGTTCTTTTTCAAAGTGAATGGCTACCCAACTCCCCTTTTCACTAGGGGTAGCAAAGGACTTTACTCGTGGAAGCTTTTCTAGATTACCCGAAGCCAAATTCAAAAGAAAAAGACTGTCCTTCGGGAGATCGTCTCCTTTTTTCTTTTTTAACTTTAGCGCATAGACCGAGTCCTTTTGAGCTACTATTTTCCCTAAGGCAAAGGTGTCATCAGCCGTAAAAACAAATCCCGTACCTCGAGAAATACTAATTTTTTGATTGGGTGATTTGAAAGGAAAAATTTCTACCCTGCCATCCCCATCTTGAGGAGAAATTTGGTAGCCTACAAATTTTCCATTTTTAGTAATTTTCTCAGCAGATAAACTTTCCCAGCTATCGTAATCTGCATGGGTCAGTGATCTTTTTTGCTGTGCCAAACCAGATTGGGAGAAAAGCAAAATAGCCACTGCCCATCCAAAAACACTTGAAATAGTTCGCATACTGAAGATTTAATTAGTTAACGTAAATTCTTTCTCAATAAGTCCACCACGGGTAGACGAAAGCCTGATTTTACCTTTAATTGGGGCATCACCTTTAACTTTTACCAAAAAAGTGGCCGTCTTTTTCTCCCCAACCCCGGTGTAGCCAGCATAGATGGTTTTATCGTACAAGCTCGGGGTCACAATACGTACAGGAGCCTCTAGACCCCCCTTCAACAATTCCTTATCGAAATCCAAAGACACCCGATCTTCTTGTACAATTTTGACTAGCTTCGCTTGTTCCAAAGCAACAGGCAATTTGCCTGTATTGGTCCATGAAAGGCTTACCTGGTATTCCCCCACACCTATTTTTTTCACATTTATCTCATTGATAGATAGTTGAGGCAATCTCTTTGCCATGGCAAGGTTGAAAAGTGCTTGTTTTTTGGCCCAATCTTCTAACTGCCAAGGAGGACCATTTTGACCAAAGAATTTAGGATGGAAACCGCCTAATTCTACGTCACCCAAGACCGGGTGCACGAAAGAAGTCCAAACCTTAAACCCTTTGCTTCCATTCGCCTCGTCATCCCACATCAATCCATCGTAGTCATCATAGATTCCATTGCCATCGTAATCCTTCATGGCCCCATTATTCCACAATTCATCTCCGTACCAGATACTGCCGTAATAAAAATAACCAAAGTCTGGGCCGTGACCAAAAAGTGGCTCTGGCTTGAGTGGGTCACCTGTCATGGAGTTGACTTTATAGCGAGTCGCATAGGTTTCATACACGTCTCCAGCCCAAGGATAGGCAGTGTAGGAAAGGCCTAACTGATCCATCTCCTCATAAATTGCCAAATCTTGAGGATACATACGTTCCTCACTTTTTGAAGTAGAAGGTGGCCGTAAGTGCATTGGAACTCGTGTATCCATTGAATTCACCACTGAAATGTTGGGATGGCTCATCATCCACAAAACAGTTGCCCGGGATTCTACCTCGCTGAGAGGATACTCACCAGCACCAAACTGTGTATACCCTCTCCCTGTTAAATCTCCACCTGTATTTGGCCTCCAATTTTCAGGGTAATTTCGGTGTAAATCCAATCCACCAATCCCATCTTCATTGTATTGACCATCTCCATCATTGTCAATCCCTTCACTATAAATCAAATATTCTCCCTGACCAGGAAACGTCCGCTTCATAAGTCTCCCCTTAGGATCACGCGGGTCAAGGATATAGTTTGCTTTTTCTTTTTCTTCAGGGGTCACTGCCCTTTTGCGCATTTGATACAAAATACCATCTCCATCCAAATCCTCTTCAGGATCCTCATCTACTAATCCATCGCGATCTGTATCATGAGGCTTCACTGTACTTCGATTACGTTGTGCTGAAAATAAGTACAAGTTGGATCCATCAGGATTATTCTGCGGACGCAGGTAAATCACCTTAGTATCTAGTAAAGAAGTAATTTCAGGATCTTTACCGTAATTTTCAAGCAGATGCTGCGTTAGCCAAAGGATGGACTCACTCGAGGTTATCTCCCCTGAATGACGCCCCCCTTCAAAATAGGCAGCTGGCTTGTCGGTATCCTTGCCAGTACGCTTGTTGGTGAGCGACATTTGATAAATAGGACGCCCTTCAAAAGATTCTGAGATTATATACAAATCTACCAGTTCTGGAAACTGCTGAGCCCAAGTCTCATACCAGTGATACATCACATCTACTGTATGGTACTTTGTAAAATCTAGGGTGGTTCCTGGACGGTATTCCACTTCTGGGAATTCATATTTTTTAAAAAAAGAAACCCCATGCCGTTCACCTGAAACAAAGTAATGTTTACTTTTTTCGTTTTTTTCAGGAAATACAGGAGCCGAATTGAATGACCTAACTTGGCCAATTGTAATTGTTGCAAATAAACTTAGGGCCAGAACAAGAAAATGTTTTTTCATAAATACGAGGTTGATTCAATAAAAATAGGGAAGCCTTTACAGAAATTGTTGCCGCTCAAAAAATTAAACCTAGGTTTTTTCAAAAAACAAAAAGGTCTTGCCACAGACAAGACCCTTTTCAGAATATAAACCCAAATATAACTTTAGAAATTAAAAGTTTTTTTTATTAACAATTCTTTGGTTTAAATGCACACGACATTTTTTTTTTAATTCTTTAAATCAAAAATCAAAATTTTCAATGGCCCAAACAACTGAAACCCAAAGGAAATGCATTTTTAATAAAATTGCAAATTGAAATATTAATTTTGTAATATTTTAAACAATCTATAATTTCAAGCATCATTTATTAAAAATCATCTAAATCAGCAGCCGAAAAATGGACAAAATTTTAGATATCGATAATGTTGATCTAAAGATTATCTCTTTACTCAACGAAGATGCCAAGACCCCATATACCGAAATTGCAAAAAAAGTATTCGTTTCTTCTGGAACTGTCCACGTACGAATGAAGAAACTAGAGGACATGGGCGTCGTGAAAAGTGCCACCTTAACCATTGATTTTTCCAAATTAGGCTACGATATCTCGGCTTTTCTAGGCATTTATCTCGAGAAAAGTTCGCTGTACGATTCCGTCATTGAAAAACTCAAAGGTATTTCTGAAGTGGTAAGTGCCTACTACACCACTGGAAATTACTCCATTTTTGCCAAAATTATTTGTAGAGACACCAATCATCTTCGACTCGTTTTGGACAAAATCCAAAAGGTAGAAGGAATCGATCGAACCGAAACTTTAATTGTTTTGGAAGAAAGTATTAATAGACCCATTCAGTTTTTTGAGAAAGAGAAATAATTCTATTTAGATTAAATCTGAATAAATAAAATCCTTTGCTATGTCGGAAGTGAAAAAAATGTGAAGAAATTTCTTCACATTTTTTTTTACCCATAGTAAATTGATTATCAATATTTTAGATATTGAATTCAAAAAAGAACTAAGAGTGTAGCAGGTTTTTTGATAGCCTTACGAACATATTTTTTTGTTTGAATGTTGTACTTTTACGATCAAAATATAATTAGTCTAAACAACTCAGTACATGAGCAAAGACAACCAGATTTTAGAGGATCTTAACTCCAAGGAATACGAACATGGATGGTCCGTTAATTTCGAAACAGATGAGGCCCCCATTGGCCTAAATGAAGATATTATCCGTTGGATTTCTACTAAAAAAGAAGAACCTCATTGGTTACTAGACTGGAGATTAAAGGCATTCAAAATCTGGCAAGGTATGACAGAGCCTGCCTGGGCCAATGTAAACTATCCAAAAATGGATTTACAGGCTTTGAGATATTATTCTGCTCCGAAGCAAAGTAATAAGCCAAAAAACATCAACGAGGTAGATCCTGAATTAATTGCTATTTATGAAAGGTTAGGGATTTCGCTAAACGAGCAAAAAAGACTTCAAGGAATTGCAATTGATGTAGTCCTTGATTCGGTATCTGTTGCTACCACATTTAAAGAAACTTTAGGCAAGCTTGGAATCGTGTTTTGCTCTTTTAGCGAGGCCGTAAAAGAACATCCAGAGTTGGTCAAAAAATACTTAGGCTCTGTAGTTCCCATGACAGACAACTACTATGCCGCCTTAAATGCTGCTGTTTTTTCTGATGGCTCGTTCTGTTACATCCCCAAAGGAGTACGTTGTCCAATGGAATTATCAACCTATTTCCGAATCAATGCCGCAAACACAGGACAATTTGAACGGACACTAATTGTAGCAGATGATTCTTCGTATGTATCTTATCTAGAAGGTTGCACTGCTCGACAGCGTGATGAAAACCGATTCGATGCCGCGGTAGTGGAAATCTTTGCTGGTGCACATGCGGAAGTAAAGTACTCTACTGTTCAAAACTGGTACCCAGGTGACAAGGAAGGAAAAGGTGGGATTTATAATTTTGTAACCAAGCGTG